>CEWR01034657.1_pt1 | contig 79953 bp, 76 predicted proteins | sample 356321 | NCBI WGS metagenome assembly CEWR01 (sample SAMEA2621551, study PRJEB7988) | marine metagenome | biome: marine biome (ENVO:00000447); feature: mesopelagic zone (ENVO:00000213); material: "saline water (ENVO:00002010), including plankton (ENVO:xxxxxxxx)" | depth 790 m
AGCTAGTGATGATTATAGCACAAAAGGTGGTGGTTTTATGACTATAAAACCCCTTTATGTAGTGGGTGAAGCCTTAAAAATTAGGGTTTCAAACAATTTGTCGAAATGCGGGGGGATTTCCCCTCTTCTTTCAGGATGGAATTGAACCCCTAAAACCCAGCGATGATTCGGACTTTCAAGGCCTTCTACCAACCCATCTTCCATTGACCAAGCAGAGGCCATGAGGTCATTCGATTTTTGCGCCTCTGCAATCCCTTGGTGATGTCGATGATTGACCCGAACAAAACCACCAGAACCAACCGTAGCAGATAATTTACACCCAGGGGACAGAAAAATTCGGTGGTAGCTAGAAAGACGGTCATCTCCTTCTACCTGTTCGCCGTTATGACCTTCGATGTGTTGAATCAAGGACCCGCCCATTGAAACGTTCAAAACCTGCATACCTCTACATATGGCTAAAATCGGCAAATCTCTTTCAAGTGCCGATTCCAATATAGGTATTTCCATATCATCCAGGTCTTCGTTATACCAGGAACCAGAGTCAGGATCAGAATCTTCACCATAGTGTTTAGGGTGAACATCTGCCCCGCCAGCTAACATTAGTCCATCTATATTGTTCATAGCTTGAGAGACACTATCGATATTTGACGGGGTAATAAGTTTCACCACCCCCCCAAATTTTTCTACCATGGAGGCGTAAGGCAATGATCTATTAACATCTGAACATGTCAGACCTATAATTGGCCCTTTAGTTCCTTTCATGCAGCCACTCCTTCAGGATAAATTATGATAATCAGGAGATCTCTTCTCTCGGAAAGAGGTAAGAAATTCTTTGTGAGCTGCTGTTTGTTGTGACTGACTAAAGAATCTACTTTCTATATCCATTACCTCATCAAGATTATCGTTATATTGATGATCTCTCATCATTCTTTTAATCTGACTGAGCTGCCACTCCGGGTTAAAAGCTACAGCGGTAGCCAACTCCAAAGCTTTAGCAATTAATTGATCATCTGGATAGACATGATTAACCAATCCAGATTCTAAAGCCTCATCGGCCTCAATAAAGCGACCTGTAAGCATAAATTCCATGGCCTTCGACATGCCAACTGTCTGAGTTAAAAGATTAGTACTGCCGAATTCAGGGGTCAACCCAATATATGCGAATCGAAAAGAAAGTTTCGCACTTTCTGACATGAGGCGGATATCGCAACCCAAGGGCAGCGTTATGCCCATACCGATAGCATACCCATTAATGGCGCAAATAGTAGGTTTGGATTCTTTCATAAAAATGGGCCATCTTGGAAAACGAGTTGTCTCGTCGTCAGACTTTCTTGATTCCCCCCTCACAGTTGCCTCAAAATTGCTTACATCTGCTCCTGCAGAAAAGGCTCTCCCTGCCCCTGTAATAACTACAGATCCGACTGTAGGATCATTGTTAAAATCTCTGATTTGTAGCCGTAATTCTCTATTGAGATCATCATTAAAAGCATTTAAAAAATCAGGTCTATTTAAGGTTATGACACCTACCCTTCCGATTTGTTCTACTAAGATAGTTTCAAATCCCATGATAACTCCCCTCTTAATGTTTACATAAGGTCAAGTTACCATAGCCGTAACTACCTAACAACATAAAAGCTATACTAATTCAGAATGGTAGGATGAAGTTAATGAAAATTACTGAAGTAACAGCAGTGTATCCGAACTATAAGAACGTAGTACCTTCTTGGCGGACGCACTTTTGGCAAATAGTTGTGAGAATTGAAACAGATCAAGGTGTTGTAGGAGTAGGATATGGAGGGGGAGGTGTAGCCGGAGTAGAAGTTGTGAATAAGCATTTCAGGGAACTACTTTTAGACAAGGAAATAGCCACCACCCAAGATATTAAAGAGGCCTGGGACCAACTTTATTCAGCTTCTCTGCCCTATGGCAGAAAAGGTATTGCAATAATGGCCTTAAGTGGTGTGGATTTAGCATTGTGGGATCTGCTCGGGAAGGCAGAAAATTGTCCGGTATATGAACTGATAGGAGATAGAAAAAAGAATTCTGTTCGATCTTATGCTACAGGAACCGACGTAGAATGGTATGCAGAATTAGGTTTTACTGCCCATAAATTTCCGCATAGATGGGTCTCCTGCGAAGGTATTTCAACAGCCATAGCCACTGCAGATAAAGCCAGAAATTTATTAGGCCCAGAGGCTTTAATTATGATTGATACATACATGTCATGGAGCTTTAACATTACCCTAGAAATGTCAGAAGCTTTGAAAGAGTTCGATATTTACTGGTTTGAAGATGTGATTAACCCTGATGATTTAGTTTCTCAAGCGGAATTAAGAAACATGGTGAAGCCTACTTTGATCGCCGGTGGAGAACATGAGTTCACTGAATATGGCTACCAAGAAATAGCCAGAACAAAGGCTTTAGACCTATGGCAACCTGATATAACATGGTGTGGAGGCTTAACATCTGGCATTCGGATCACTGAGATGGGAAATGACCTCGGTATACCCGTCGTTCCACATAGAGGGGGAGAAGTATGGGGGCTTCATTTAATTGTCTCTTCAACCTGCGGTGATTTGGCCGAGGTACTTCCAGGTACCAAGGGTGGTAACAAAGACGAACTGTGGATAAGTGAACCACATACCCTGAATGGCTACATTTCACCACCAGATGGCCCAGGATTTGGTGTTACCGTCAACGAAGCATTACTACCTTAGTCACCAAAAGTTTTCTCTTTCCCAAACCCAGCGGAATCGATTAATCCTTTGATGTATCCATAGGTATATGCAAAACCAACCATTTTAGAATTTTCCCCAGACATGTTCGGTACATGGTCAGGCATCAGCATATAGGGGTAATCTAGTTCCCTGTACAGTTCAACACACTTTTTCATATCGACGTCTCCATCATCAATATAAGTCTCTACAAAATCTAGAAACCCACCTTTAATGTTTCGGAAATGGACGTTGAATATCTTTTTTCTTTCACCAAAATATCTGATGACATCAAAAATTTCCTCTGATGGATTTTCTAACATTTCCGTAACGGTACCTTGGCAAAAATTCAATCCGTGAAAATCGCTTGAATGCAAATCAATAAATTTCTTCAACCCGTCAACACTTCCTAAAACTCGATCAACACCTCTGAAACCTTCAGGTCTGGGCATTGCTGGATCGTGAGGATGAAGGGCCATACGAATTTTGTACTCATCCGCAACTGGCACTACTGACTGAACAAAATAATTTATCCTTTCCCACATCATTTCCTCTGTGGTCTTGCCCGCGATGGTTAAACTGGGTTCTTGTATGGCATTCTGGTATCTAAATGCCCTAGTCGTAGACCCTCCCCGCCAATGTTCGTCATCAGTACTCACTACACCTAAAAGGGTCAAATTGTACTTAACAGCAGGTATACCTGCTAATGAACAATTCATAATAATATTTTGTATCAGATCAATTTCTCTATCTCTATCAGGAGATTTTCCAAGCATAATGTTAGGATTTTCCGCAAAGGATATCTCATGTGAATTGAGTGGCAGTGGAATAAAATCCAACTTCAACCCAAAAGATTCGACATGTTCTCTATAGGCGCTCAAGACCTGTACATTCCATTCTTGAGGATCACCCGGGGGGTATCCGCAAATATTATTTACCCCAAGTTGTGCAAATACTCTGTAATCATCATCATTTCTGGCCTTGAGCTGTGTTCCAACATTCATTTAATTCACCAATCACACTAGGCTAATGTACCTGTTTTATGTTTTTCTATGTAATCCCAATCAATTTGGTATCCCAACCCAGGTAATTGGGTTGCTTTAATGACCCCTTCGTTATTCGGTACAACATCCTCTAGAAGCCCAAATTGATGGGCTTCAGCAGGCATCCAATATTCATAGTAAGCACAATTCGCTACTGAGTAAATCACATGCAAATTAGCTATGTTCATAAGGGAATTCCCCGCCGTCCCGATTTCACAGTTATAACCAAAGCCTTCCGCCATGGAACACAACTTCTTAAGTCCTGTTATTCCCAACTTGGCTGCAGTCCCTCTGACCAACCTATTGGACCTTGTTCTCAAGGCATTAGCTCCCCAGTAGAATTGATTATCCGACTGGTCGCTCATACAAATAGGAACCTTCAACCTCCTTGTCAATTCAGTAATCGCGTCTAAATCAAAATGAGGGACAGGATCTTCGTACCAATAGAATCCATTTCTATCTAAAGCCTGGCCTACATCTAATGCTTTCCGGTAGTCGTATCCACAGTTTGGATCTAACATAAGCTTCACAGCAGGACCAACTCGCTCCCTGACCATACTCACCATTTTCACAACCTCATCGGTCACCATTACGCCTGGATGAATCTTGTAAGCCTTGAAACCTCTACTTATGACCTCCTCCGCCTCTTTTACATACCCAGCACTATCAATATGGCGAGGTGGGTAAGTAGCGTAAGCATCAATCTCATCCCTTTGATTCCCTAACAGCTCGTGTATGGGAACACCCGCTTGCTTTCCAGCAGCGTCCCACAGTGCAATATCAACAGGAGCCCAAGCTGACATACTTAGGCCTTTTCGGGCTGATAATATACCCAACCTACTCCACAACCATTCTCTCTTCGCAACCTGCATTCCAATCAACTCAGGTTTAAGAACCGTCAAAATAAGGTTGTGAAGAGCAGCAGAACCTTTCCGGAATTCCCCCAAAAAACAATTCCCTTCAATTCCTTCATCAGTGAAGATGCGGAGAACTCCCTGTTCGACAGAGCCAGAGAACCTTCCGAGATCAGAATCCAGTCCCGTATCAGGTATTTCTCTTTCTATAACTTCAATACTAACATCTGAAATTTTCATCTAACTATCCTCCAAAAGCGTTTCTAGCCGGATTATATAAGAATTCACAGTGTTAAAATTCCATGATGGAATTGTTGAAACGCGCAAGGTCTTGGACACCTAAAACCACTGTCTATTATGGCTGGATAGTTATAGCGGTCGGGGCTATGGGAACTTATGCCGCTTCAGGATCAGCCCAAGTTACCCTGGCGGGAATTCAAACTCTCATGTTTGAGGATACGGGTTGGGATAGAAGCACTATCGCACTTGGTATAACTATAGGCACTTGGGTCGCTGGCCTACTAACACCTGTATTCGGGAAAATCGCAGATACTCACGGGCCAAGGTTAGTAATGCCACTAACCTCCATAATAGTCGGCGGATGTTTTTACTGGATCGGAGGCATGTCTGCAATTTGGCACTTCTATGTCGCCTACATCATTGCAAGAGGGTTGGGTAACCCTGTTCTGATAGGGGTTATGCCCCGAACCGTGGCGGTGAATTTTTTTGAGAGGAAAAGAAATCTGGTACTCGGCATAGTATCGATGGCCAGGCCTTGCTTTGGAGCCATAAATGTACAACTAATCACACTGATAAGTACCTGGTCTAGCTGGCGCACAGCCTATAAATTACTTGGGATGTATTCCATATTATTAGCGCTGCCTTTAATAATTTTTGTCAGAAAAGACCCCGAGTCAATAGGGCTTTTACCCGACGGGGTCAAAAAAAATCTTAGTTCTCTGGAATTAGCTGGCAATCTCGGGAAAGACTCCAGTAGCGATGGGGAGATTTGGTCAGCAGGCCAAGCAGCAAAGACCTTTGCATTATGGGCAGTGATATCCGCTGAATTTTTAATAATACTTACATCCGGAACCATAGGATTTCAACTCGTACCTTACCTACATGAGTCTGGCTTATCCATATCTATGGCGGCTCTTGCCTGGACCCTTAGCACCCTTTTGAATGCTTTTTCTAATCCAATATGGGGGTTTCTATCTGATATATATTCTCCGCGAAAATTAATATTATCTGCCCTTCCTATGTCATTAGGGGTGACTTCCATTTTTTTACTTATAGAAGGTGGCTATCCTGGATTTGCATGTGTGGTCATTTGGGGAGCCGCCACCGGAGGTCTCAATGTGCTGGGCGGTATGATAATAGCGAACTATTATGGTCGGCATTCTTTTGGTGCTATTTCAGGAATCATGGGTCCATTTCAAATCATTGGTCTAGGGTTAGGGCCTATAATAGGGGCAATCCTATATGACAGAACAGGTGGATACAAACAACTGTTTATTTTTGCAATAATCGCCTATCTTTTTGCTATCGTCTTGTTCTTTTTTGCGAGACGACCCATTTTGACACCGTCTCAAAGAACCCAAAAGACTTTGATATGAAATCAATCCAAATACATTTTTATGTTTCATTTATTTTTCTGATCATATTAAGTGTTTCCTGCAGCCAAAATGTAAGTGATAATTCGGAAATTTCTCTAAATGAAACTCCTTCGATACAAAAAGCCCGTATTGCTTTCGCTGTCAGTGATTTGAGTGTCGGAACTCACAGACTTGCTTTTGGGATCATTGAACCTGGGATAGGGGCAGTCAAAAATGAGGAAGTGAAACTTGAAACTTTCTTTTTCCAAAACGATGATCGGCCCTTGCTGAAAGAAACTTTGGCCGCTAAATTTCAAAGTTGGCCAGTTGGAGGTAAAGGCGTTTACACCACCAATGTCACCTTTGACGTACCGGGCAAATGGGGAGTAGGAGTATCTTTTAAATCCACGGATGGCACTGAAGAAAAGACCTCATCGGTCATCAAAGTAACTGAGAAAAGCCAGGCTCCGTCAATAGGGGACAAGGCATTTCCATCAAATAACACAACTGCCAATCTTTCGCGAGATATCAGCAGCATCACGACTGACAGCACGCCTTACAAACCTTTTTATGAATACTCTATTGCCGAATCGATCAATGAGGGAAAAGCCATTCTGATTCTTTTCGGATCCCCTGCGTTCTGTACAACTGGTACCTGCGGGCCACAAATCGATATTGTTAAAAGTTTACATTCAGATTTCTCTGAAGATTTGGTTTTCATACATGTTGAAATTTATGAAAATCCGACGGAATTAAAAGGGGATATATCCAATGCCAAAGTGGTGCAAGCGGTTAAGGATTGGAATTTACCCAGCGAGCCTTGGATATTCCTAGTAGACCAAAAAGGTGTAATAAAGGGTAGATTTGAAGGCTTAGCGACTTATCAAGAAATTGAAATCGCTTTAATTAAAAATAATTTCCTCATTTCAAAGTGATGGTAACATTAAAAAAGAAGGCCGGTCCTGAGTGGGATCGGTCATTTGTAGTTAGAACATATTTGATAACAAAATGGATCTTATAAAAATAACAGAGCTTTTGAAATTTGACGCCAATTATGAAAGATTGGTGTCTGAAATCATGAAGGGTAAACCTGAGACCCGTGTTCAGATCATAGATGAGGCTGTACCTTTTTTTACAGCATCTCTATGGAAAGATTTGCAAATGCCTATTTTGCTTATCTGCCCTAGCCCAGAGCATTCGAGACGTCTACATGACTATTTATCTGCTTGGATGGAGAGTGAGGCAAAACCACTCAGGTTTGGTGAAAGTGAAATCTTGCCATATGAGAGGTTGACAGAAGATCTTTCCACATCTCGAGAAAGACTAAAAACTTTAGGCTCCTTGGTAAAAAATAATTCGGAACCACTAGTTGTGGTAACTTCAGCGTCGGCTCTCACTCAAAAAACGATCTCAATCAAATCATTTAAAGAAAATTCCTATTCCTATGTACAGGGAGACAAAGTCAATCTAGAAGAGATGGTCAATTACTGGCAGCAGATGGGTTACTCTTTTGAATCAAATGTGTCGGAACCAGGTACTGTCAGTAGAAGAGGCGGAATCATAGACGTATATCCAATAGATGAAGATATGCCCTATAGAGTCGAACTTTGGGGTGATGAAATAGATAGCATAAGGACTTTTGATCCAGACAGCCAAAGATCAATAGATATTGTCAACGGGTTCTCCATCAGCCCAGCTAAAGAAACTTTAATATCATCAACCTCCCCGGATGAATTTGATCGACTGCTTTCTCACGTGGATCTTTCGCAATGCAATCCCGAAGAAACAACTCGATTTAATTCTGAAATTGATGATCTGCTAAACGGACATCAAATTGAAGAATTGGGTTTATATTCTGGCTTTTTCAACAGAGGAACCTTGCTTGATTATTTCCCGCCGAATGGCTTAGTGGTTTCATACAGAAATGTAGATGCGATAAATTCTGTATGGAATGCTGAGGAACGGGCAAATCAATTGAAAATGGTAAAGGAAAACCGGGGAGAGATTCCACTCAATTTTCCTACCGATAGAATTTCTTGGAGTGAAATAGAAAACTCCATAGAGAAATTAAAGAAAAACATATTTCTGATGCCTTGGGGAGCATCGGACCTAGATAATAACAATACTCACCCAATGCCCTTTAGTTCCCCACCCTTATATAAGGGTGACCTAAACACCTTATCGGAGGATACGTCTGAGTTCACAAATGGTGGAGGTAATGTGATCGCCATTACCTCTCACCATTCAAGATTAAAAGAACTTTTGAAAGATTTAAACCCTTCTGAACCTGCAGTCACCGATTCCGTAACTGATTTACATCCGCTATCCATAATCCCGGTCGATACTGCCAATATTGGAGATGGATTTGTAATTAATACCCCACAACATCGTCTGACCATTCTAGGTGACAAGGAGATTTTTGGCATCGCCAAACGAAGGCGGGCGAAAAGGGCCAATAAAGTATCCAGAGAAACTTTTTTTGAAGAAATATCTCCTGGCGATTACGTGGTTCACGTGGAACACGGGATAGCTAGATTTGTTGGTACAGATAGCAAGTATGAAGACTCTGGTAACCATGAATATTTAATTCTTCAGTATGCTCAAGGGGATAAGCTGTATGTCCCAATGCAGCACCTAGACAGAGTTGCCCCATATGTAGCTCCTATGGATAGATCTCCCTCACTCACGAGACTGGGGACTCAAGAATGGTCTCGGACAAAAGCGAGAGTCGAGAAGTCAACTCGTGAAATGGCAATGGAATTGCTATCGATATACGCAGCAAGACAGGTGAGTAAGGGCCACGCTACTGGCCCCGACACAAAATGGCAATTCGAACTGGAAGAATCCTTCCCCTACGAAGAAACCGTGGATCAAATTTCCACGTTAGTAGAAATAAAAGACGACATGGAATCTGACCGACCCATGGACCGGCTCATATGCGGGGATGTGGGGTACGGTAAGACGGAATTGGCTTTAAGGGCAGCTTTCAAAACCGTAATGGATGGAAAGCAAGTTGCTGTGTTAGTACCAACCACAGTCTTAGCACAACAACACTTTGAAACTTTCTCAGAAAGGATGAATGCTTTCCCTGTCAAAATATCTGTATTAAGCAGATTTAAATCAAATATAGCTCAAAAGGAAACTTTAAAAGCCTTAGTGGATGGAACAGTCGACATATGCATTGGCACACACCGACTAGTTCAGAAAGATGTCAGATTCAAGGATTTAGGTCTAGTGATAATAGATGAAGAACAACGGTTTGGGGTTGTACATAAAGAACGACTTAAACAAATGCGAAGCCAAGTGGACATTCTAACCCTCTCCGCCACTCCTATACCAAGGACGTTACATATGTCGTTGGCTGGAGTAAGAGACATGAGCACAATAGAAACCGCTCCAGAAGAAAGACTACCAATAAAAACCTATGTGTCTGAATTTAGTGACGAACTAATTAGAGAGGCGATACTTAGAGAGATGAATCGCCAAGGACAAGTGTATTTTTTGCACAATCGGGTTTATAACATCGAATATATGGCCGAATATATTCGAACCCTGGTCCCAGACGCGAAGGTAGGCATGGCTCATGGCCAGATGTCGGAAAAAGAACTAGAAAGATCAATGATATCTTTCTCACAAGGTGAAACCGATGTTTTGCTATGTACAACAATAATAGAATCTGGATTGGATATAGCTAATGCAAACACATTGATAGTAAACCGAGCAGATTCATTTGGACTAGCACAGCTTTACCAACTAAGAGGAAGGATCGGTAGGAGTTCTAAAAGAGGCTATTCATATCTACTAATACCTAAAAGTCACACCATGACGGAATCAGCCGAAAGAAGGTTAAAAGCGATGTTATCGGCAACAGAGCTCGGTTCAGGTTTCAAAATAGCTATGAAGGACTTAGAAATCCGGGGGGCCGGAAACATACTGGGAGCCGAGCAAAGTGGTCATATCCATTCTGTTGGTTTCGAACTTTACACTCGACTTTTAGCAACAGCTGTTGAGGATTTACGATCTCAAGATATCCCTCCAGACGATCCAAATCACCCCAGTTCTCTCCAACCTAATACAGTAAGCATAGATTTAGGAATTCCCACTGGAATATCTCAAGACTATATAGAAGATCTTCCCTCACGTTTAGATATATATCAAAAATTAATCAAATGTCGCACATTGGATGAAACTAATTTGTTAGAGCAAGAGTTAAAGGATCGGTTCGGCCCATTACCCTGGCAAGCGTTAAACCTTCTTTTTACTGTTAGGCTCAAGATCAAAGCATCATTAACTGGTATGGAATATATTCGAAAAACTGGTGAAAAACTGGTGATCCAATTTCCCTTTGAAGTGGGAGGAATGAGGTTTGCGCTGCAAAACCTAATTGGTCCTGGCTGGACTATAGGTAATATGCAGATAAGATCCACTTTAATTGAACTTGGTGACAATTGGGAAGGTAGCCTTGTAGAGGTGGTTGATAAATTGGGAGAATTTCAGTCGAGAATGTCTGACGAGTTAACCAACTCCGAGGCATCTACCTAAAATCTTCTGCCAATGAATTTAAAGCATCCAATAACTGTCCCATATTGGAAATCCTCGGACATCGAGAGAACCCCAGATGATTTCCGTCCCTGTCAATTAATATCGGCCGCACGCCAGAGTTTTCAGCGCCGTCAACATCTGAACCAATCTGATCTCCGACATGAACTGCCTCCAGCTCAGAAACACAGGCGACCTCCAAGGCTTTCTTAAACATTAAAGAATTCGGTTTTTCAACACCCAATTCCAAAGAAGTCACGGCAAACTGCATATGTTTTGACAGATTAAATTCATCCAATAATTCGCTTCCCGACCGATTCATATTCGACAGTAACCCTAGGCATATATTTCGAGACCTTAATTCGTCCAAAACAGGCCAAACATCTTCAAAAATAATCATTTCATACGGAATGGTCCTAACGGTATTCCATATTTCCCCAGCAGTCTCCAAATCTACATCTATACCTGAACCTTTTATAATTCTCCTTTCATATTCACAGAAAAAATTGAACCGTTCAGTTTCTGACATTTGTCGCAAGGGATGAACTTTATTCTGGTCGGTCATGAAGGCATCAGCCTGACCATAGCCTCTAAGAACACCTTGTTGAGTTAACGAGATGCCAAACTTATCGCAAGCCTGAGATTGAATTTCATATCGCGATGGTTTGAATCCCGCCAAGGTTCCATACAGATCAAAAAAAATCGCTTTTATCATATCGCAGCTATAATAGCACCTCTATATTTCAAAGCAGCAATGGATTGTCCTCATGAAAGCTGGTAAGTTACCAATAGAACACTTAGAAAAGGTTTTGAATAACCTTAGGTCAACGGATCCGCGGATCGTTGCAGGACCAGCCCCCGGGGAAGATGCTTCCTTAATTGATATGGGAGACCGATATCTTGTCGCAACAACCGATCCAATAACCTTCACAACAAACCAAATCGGTTGGTATGTCGTAAATATAAATGCCAATGACGTAGCTGTAATGGGAGGCGAACCAAAATGGATGATGACAACGATACTTTTACCAGAAGATTATAACGAAAATTCCATTGACCAAATCTTTCAAGATATTACAGAGGCCTGCCGGCAATTAAATATATCTGTTATCGGTGGCCACACAGAAATTACTGCAGGAATTGATCGGCCTTTGATATCGGGAGTCATGCTGGGAGAGGTTAAAAAAGGTAGTGAGATAAAATCTTCAGGGGCAAATATAGGAGATTCAATTATCCTAACAAAAGCCATTCCCATAGAGGGTTGTGCGATTTTGGCCAACGAGGCAGTAACTAAATTGAGCGAAAATGGCATTGAGGAAAGCTTAATTTACGAATCACAAAACCTCATATATAACCCAGGCATCAGCGTGGTAAAAGATGCATCTATCGCAATAAAATCAGGGGAAATAACTGCCATGCATGACATCACAGAAGGTGGAATAGCGGGTGGTTTGATGGAACTTTCATATGCCTCTAATTTAGGTATGCACATAATTAGAGAGGACATTCCTGAGATACCTCAAGCTAAACAGTTCTCCGACCTACTGGGTCTTAACATACTCGGGATGATAGCCTCAGGGTCTTTATTGATATGTGCACACCCTAAGTATGACTCGACCATATTAAGAAACCTAAATAACAATGGGATAAAAGCAACTAAAATCGGAGTAATGAAAGATTTAGGCTATGGACTCAAAATGACTGAAAATGAACATATCCATGATCTACCAAAATTTGAGACTGATGAAATTGCTCGGTTTCTGTCCAATCAATCACAATAAGTCAAAACTCATTAAGTAAGCATTTCAATTGGAGGCATAAGATGAGCGGAACCTACATAAAATCTGAAAGCGATCAAGGTGTTCTAATACTAACGATGCATGACCCCAAAACAAGGAACGCCATAGGGTTGGAAATGATGGCGGAATTAGAAGAAGAGCTCGACAGATTTGAATCCTCTCCTACACTCCGCGCGTTGGTTTTAACTGGATCAGATCCCTCATTTTGCTCCGGGGCCAATGTCAAAACCATGAATGAGGATAACGAGTCTTCTGAGGCTAAAACTATACCAGATGATCGCACGCCATGGGATCTCTTAAATGAAGCCTGGGACAAGCAATCAGCATTAAATTCAAGGCCAAGGGATCTGATAGAAGGTGTACGTTATGTCCCCCTGCGATTGCACAATTTACAAAAACCATCAATAGCCGCCGTGAACGGGTCGGCTGTTGGTCTGGGAATGGGCATAGCTTTGTCTTGCGACATACGGTTTGCTTCTACCAATGCTAAGTTTTCTGAAATGTTCGTCAGAAGGGGATTGATACCTGCGGATGGTTCCTGCTGGCAGCTCCCTCGTATGATAGGTTTGGGAAAAACTTTCATGCTCCAATACACGGGAGAAATAGTTTCAGCTGAAGAATCTTTAGGACTTGGCATAGTGAACAAAATAACCCAGCACGATCAGCTAATGAATGAAACCATGGATCTGGCCCACCGAATAGCCTCCGGAGCTACTTATTCAATGGCTTTGATAAAAAAGCTTATTCATGAATCACTGCACACTAACCTGGAGGAAAGTTTGAAGCTCGCCGGGCCTGCCCAAGATATTGCCCGTCAAACATCAGACCACAAAGAAGGTGTGAAAGCATTCGTTGAGAAGAGAAAACCTAATTTCACAGGCCGGTAACCATTGCCCCTAAATAGAATTGAGGAACCATTTAACGGTAGATTCAAAGGAACCAGGGGATTCCTGATAAAACCAGTGGCCTCCACCTTCAAGTTCAGCCAGCTTACAGTCGTCTAACTCTTCTCTCATTTTCACTGCAGTTTCATGGGTCAAAAGTGTGCTTTGCCTGCCCCTGACTATGACAGTGGGACAGTCGATTTTTCTCCAAGTTTCCCAAAGATCAGGTCGTTCGTATTCGTAGATGAGGTTTCTGTCTCTTTTCCATACCCACCTTCCGTCAGCTTTTGATACCGTCATTACTTCAGCCTGAAATCTGACCATTGCTTCTGAAGACTGGGGTTGTCTGGACCGTATTCTGTCGACAATATCTTCAAAAGTATCCCATTCGTCAGATTCGTTTTTATACCTTTTAAACATTGAACTCGAAGACTCGTTAACTGCGTCCGGATCTATATCAACAATCACTAACGCTTTAACCTGTTTTTGATTTTGAGCAGCATATGACAAGGCATATCTTCCTCCAGCTGAATGACCAATCAATATTGGATTTTCGAGGCCTAATTTTGAAATAGTTGCCTCGACGTCGGATACATAATCTAAGAATGTGTAATGCCCGGGAGTATGATCGCTATCGCCATGGCCTCTGCTATCCAGAGCCACCACCCAGTATTCGCTAGACATGGATTGGGCAAATACTTCCCAACTCCTACCGCAGTCTTGCAGACCGTGTAGCAAAAGTATTGAAGGATTAGATCTATCACCCCATTCAGAACAATTTAGTCGCACGCCGGAATGATTGAATTTGATTTGCCTGCGGGTATCGCCCATCAGTTGAATCTCCTAAATCCGTCTTGGTTTTTATCAGAGCCATACATACTCTGAAATGAATCATTTTCTAATGATTCAACCCTTGATTTCAAACTTGACTCACCAATTGAACCAACCCATCGACCTATAATAATACCCTCCCGGTTTATAAAAAATGTAACTGGCAGTCCAGTCACTCCATAGTCCACCATTATTTTTCCGTCCTTATCTATTGCATTGGTAAATGTGACATCAAATTCCTTAATGTACCTATCAGCGTCGGCCACAGTATCTTGGACGTTTATTCCTATCAGTACCACACCTTTTTGCCGATACAATCTCCACATTTTTTCAAAATGGGGTGTTTCATCTCTGCAAGGGGGACACCAAGAGGCCCAAAAATTCAGAACAATTGGTGAACCAAGATAATTTGATAAAGATACTGAATCTCCATCTATAGCAGCAGCAAGAAATTCGGGTGATTTTTCCCCTATCAATTGCTCACCACTCCTTCCCGTTACAGAGGTTCTGTTAGAAAGGCCTGTAGCAAGAAATATTGTAAACAGTGATATAAGTATGGCCAATACTAAGATGGCAATTCCCTTCACAACATTAGTATTGCCTTGAATTGTTGATCTCATGACACTCGGGGATATGAATTGTCTTACGTAATAAGCATGCTTCGATTAATATTATAAAGTGAAAAGGGGTAGTCTGTGAGACTCCCCCTTTAAGCAATTTTCAGGATACACGATTAAAAATTTGATCGTCGATCTTCCATATTTGAATGGACATCTATAAGTACTGTTTTGCCATCCGCATTCAATTGTTTTGCCTGTTCCAAGGCTGAAGCTATCTCCTCGGGCTTTGTCACCGTTATCCCAACCGCTCCGAGGCCTTCAGCAATCTTGGCATAATCACCGGTCATGTAAGTTGTGCCAAAGGATTCCCTTGCTGTCGGATATCCACCTGGGTAAGTAGCCATACCGCCATTGTTTAAAACAATTGTTGTTATTGGTGCACCCGCTCGAACGGAAGTTTCTATGTCCAACCCCGACATACCAAAGGCTCCATCGCCCATAATATTCATACAGAATTTGTCCGGACATGCCATTTTCACACCAGTCATTAGTGGAATACCATACCCTAAGTGGGTAGTTTTCCCCCAACCGACGTAACTATGAGGCACTGTGCCAGGATAAAAAGGCATTATTATGTCTCTTGGAGCTCCAGCATCATGTGTCACTATGCTATTTTCTTTATCAAGGACGTTAATCATCTCGCCAATGACTCTGTATGGGGTGATTGGAGTCTCATTTGAGTTAAGGGCTTCGCTCCATTCTGCCATCCACTTATCGTTTATTTCAGCAATTTGATCTGCCAATTCTGAGGAGCTTTTTCTGTCTTCCCCGGCAAGTTGAGCCTTAACTTCGTTTACCATCATGGCAAGGGTTAGTTTTGTATCGCCAACCAACCCCACATCAACATTATAATCCTTGTTCAAATCAGCCACGGTCTCAGTGTTATGTATCATCACTTTCCCATCTGGTATCGGTTGCCCATAGCCAGTCCGAGTAAGGCTAGTCCCTACACCTAATAAAACATCTGATTCCTGAAGCCATGTCCTTGCCTGTAACGAAGTTGCGGAACTTCCGGAACCAAGAGCCAAAGGATGTCTTTGGTCGAACCCGGATTTACCAGGCATCGTACAGTAAACTGGGATTTGGGAAATTTCGGCCAATTCCGTAAGCTCCGGAGATGCCCCTGACATCAAAACACCCATTCCCGACCAGATCACAGGTTTTTTCGCTGCAAGCAACAATCTAACCGCCTCTTTAATCTCTGCTGGGTCTGGAGCGAATTTATGTCTTTTAGGAGGAGAGTAAGAAGAAACAACTGAATCATCTACCTCCATCTCACCCACGTCTGCGGGTATTTCGACAATGACAGGACCTGCCCTACCATTTCTTAAGGCGTGAAAGGCCCTCCTCATAATAGATGATACCTGGCCGGGTTGAAATATCACTTCGGCAGACACTGAAACCGATTCATAAGTTCTAGCTGGGGAAAAATTCGGCTTAACCGATCGGGCTGACACTGCTGGGCCACCAGGAAGATATAGAATTGGCACATTATCCGCATACGCCTGGGCCAAACCTCCCATCGTGTTCTCAGATCCTGGTCCACCTTGGGTTATCAAAACTCCAAACTCTTCTCGGTTTTTCATACGGCTAAACCCATCCACCGCCATTGCTGCTCCTCGTTCTTGACGGAACATGACGGGATTGATTCCAACTTCGGCCACTGCCTCAATCAAGTTATTGGATGGAAAGCACCCTGCCCACTCAATTCCTTCAGCTTTTAATATCCTTGCTACAGCATCAAGCACTTTCATGAATATGAATCCTCCAATTAGAATAACTATTTATCTCTGGCAATTGGTAAGCATGGCAGGTTTAGACATGGCACTACTCAAAAGCCGGTCAAACCACATTGTAATTGGCATAAATATCATTATCAACCTGAGTATACTAGTCGAAATTACTCGTTACGCTAAACTTAATTAGAGTGAAATTCGGCCAAGGTTCATCTCTATTAATCAACAGTGAAAAAAGAAAATGCAAATTGGACAAAAAATACACCATGTACTAGAAATAAATTCTACGATGGAAGCCTGTAAACGTTTGTCTATTTTAGGGGAGCCAAACGGAACCATAGTGTCGGCAAATTACCAAAAATCCGGCAGAGGTCGGTTCAAAAGGAAATGGGTATCTCCGAGTGGCGACAACATCCAAATGTCGGTACTGCTTAGATCCAACCAGCAGGAACTAAAATATCTTAATATTTTCGCATCAATGGCTGTACTCGCTACCTGTGAACAAACCCTAGGGGTTCATGGAAGTATTAAATGGCCTAATGATGTTCAAATCAACGGCAAAAAAATCGCAGGAATATTAATCGAAACAGTGTTCGAAGGTGAAAAAGCCGTATCTTCCGTGATTGGAATCGGTTTAAACGTCAACCTCGACGTAAAAACCCAAACTGATATTGAAGACACAGCAACTTCTCTTAAATGTGAAAAAGGCAGGTATATAAGCCGTTCCGTAATTCTAAAAAAGCTTATAACTCAATTAAATTTTTATTACTCTCAAATTAGCGACGGCAGTTTTTTGACCCAACGATGGTCTGATAAATTGAGCACGATAGGAGAAGAGGTAACTTTGTCACTCGGGCAAAATCCGGAAGAAAATGTTTTGGTTGGGTTGGCGGAATCAATCAGTGATGACGGTGGACTAATAATCCGGAAGACGGACGGTTCGCTTTTCACAGCGAATGCTGGTGAAGTGACTTTAGCCAAAAGAGGAAAAATATTGTGATAGATTGATCATCAAAAATTTGGAGTATGGAAATGCTTGAAAAACTTAGTTTAGAAGACAAAACAATTGTCATAACGGGTGGAGGTACTGGTTTAGGTAAGGAAATGTGCCTAGCTATGGCCCGAGCCGGAGCTAACCTCGTAATTGCAGCAAGAAGGCTTGAACCAATTGAAGAAGTATCAAAACTGGTCCAAGGTTTGGGGCGTAGATCATTAGCGATCTCGACTGACGCAACAAACACCTCTGATATCAAAACACTGTTTGATACTGTACTGGAAGAATTCGGAAAAGTTGATGTCCTGATCAACAACGCTGGAATTGTGAGAGAAGATTCTGCGAAACCGATTTGGGAAATAACCGATGAAAGTTGGAAAATTGGAATCGATGTGAATCTATCTACAGCTTTTTATTGTTCCAGAGAGATATCAAAGCATATGGTAGACAATGGTGGCGGAAAAATTGTGCACGTATCCTCCGGTTTTGGGTTTAGGGGTGGAAGAGACAATTACATGTATGCTGCAGGAAAAGGGGGAATTGTAAATTTAACTAGAGCTATGGCAACAAGCCTAGGCAGATATGGAATTACCACAAATTGCATAGTCCCTGGGTTCATACCCACAGAGGTCACGGATCCAACTAGCGATAGATCCCAACAGCGTGGAAAATTTATACCAATTGGCAGGGTTGGACAACCTTCGGAAATGGGCCCCTTGGCAGTTTATTTAGCCTCTGAGGCCTCAGATTATATGAATGGCGAGTTTTTTGCCATTGATGGTGGTGGTCTAGCTGGCGGTATAGCACCCACTCTTCATGCACCAGATATACCATTAGAAATTTAATTTCGATATAGCCAACATCGCTAATTCAAGGAGCAGATCTACTATGAGTACACCAGAAGGATGGAACCTAACGGGTAAGAAAGCTATCATAAGTGCCGATCGTAGAGGTTGGACCAAGTTTTTTGCCAGTGCTTTAGCAGAAGCAGGCGCCGATGTAGCAATAATAGGATCGGAAAATTCTGATATGGAAGAAGCCCACAATAAGGCATCCGACTATGGACATAAGGTAATCAGCCAAACAACTGATCTAATGTCCAAGGCCTCCATTGATAAATCCATCCAAAGCATAAATGATGACTTTGGGACGATAGACATCCTGGTGAATAATGCCAAGGCTAATTTTGGAAAAAGGTTTGAAGAGGTAACAGAATCGGAATTTGACACTCTAATGGATTTCAATCTCAAATCCATGTTTCTAACTTGCCAATCAGTAGGGCAAACTATGTTAAAAAATAAAAGAGGTCGCATAATAAATATGACCTCTGACCTAGCTGTGAGAGGTTTGTGGAACTCTGTGGTCCCATGTGCCTCTGAAGGAGCAATACACCAGCTAACCTCTTCCCTGGCACTTGAGTGGGGCCGGGACGGAATAAGGGTTAATGGTATCGGAGCAGGGTGGCTTAGCACCAAACAGGAATCAGATCCCAGTGAACCTGATTTATTAGAGAGATACTTACCCTCGAGAAGAAAAGGGCATCCAAACAACCTTACACAAATGTTGGTGTACCTCTCGTCGGATGCATGCGATTTTGTGACTGGTCAAACAATATTCATCGACGGGGGTGCGCTTGCCCATGCCTAGAGCTTTGTGACCGGTTTACCCAACCTGAAGCATCTCACGTCATCTGAATTTGTAGGGTCTGAAATAACAGCAAAGCCAGTTGGATATTAAATCAAATTTCGCACGATCACTCTTATAAAATGCAGTAATACCAAAGCCACTACTGGTGAAAAATCAAACATTCCAGTTTTAGGTAATACTTTCCTTATCGGGCCCATGATAGGTTCGGTAACAGCATAAATCAATCGAATCACAGGAAAAAACGGGCTGCCAGGGGACACATTAAACCAAGATACCAAAACCCGAGCCAGTATTGAAAAATAAAGTACTGTTGCGAGCATGTTTAGGAAATTTGCTAGATAAAGTCCCAAACTCAATTACCTAACTCAACTGAGCGATCAAATGCAGCCTTGACTCCGTTGATCAAAGCAGCCCTCAAACCATCATTTTCCATCGAGACCAGGGCTTCTATTGTGGTGCCTCCAGGCGAAGTGACCATATCACTGAGAACAGAAGGATGTTTACCGCTTTCCAATACCAATTCAGTACTACCCAATACGGTCTGAAGTACTAAATGTCTAGCCATATCTCTAGGCATCCCTAAATATACACCAGAATCAATCAAAGATTGAATAAATAAAAATACATATGCGGGGCCGCTAGCACTTAGAGCAGTGGCCATATCTATATATTTTTCATCGTGAACATAATATTCCTCACCTAAGGTGTTTAGGATTGATGCGATCTCTTCAATATCAGTGGAATTAACTTCATCTGTTGACGTCCATACCAACATACCTTTACCTATTTGGGAAGGTGTGTTCGGCATTACTCTAATTATTTGTCGGTGTTCTAATCCCTTCGAAAGATCAGAGGAATTACTTCCAGCCACAATAGATATGACTGGACGACCAGGAGAAATTTTTCCCTTAAGATCCTTGTATACCTCTGGTAATGTTTGCGGTTTTACTGCCAATAATATCTTTCCTTTTTTTTCCAAGATATCAATATTATTTTTTAGACAATTGACTCCATAAGTGTCGGTTAGATATTTCCTCCTATCGGCAATGGGGTCGCTTACATATATTTGATCAGAAGAAAACAATCCTTCTTTCAACACACCTGCTATAAACGACTCCGCCATAACGCCACCACCAATAAAAGATATAGTCATGATTCATCCCTCGAGTCCATCATTTTTAACTACCCGGTAATTTACTATCACTTACCAAGGATACAGCTGTATTGATTGATTCCATCATACTTATATGATCTGCTATTCCTTTACCAGCGATATCAAATGCCGTGCCATGATCTACAGAGGTTCTAATAAAAGGCAATCCAAGATTTACGCTCACACTTCTTTGCCAGTCATGCACCTTAATTGGGATATGACCTTGATCATGGTACATAGCTATACATACATCATATTTACCATCAATATTTTGATTGAATACTGTGTCGGCAGGTATAGGGCCGGTAGCGTCAATTCCCATTGAACGAGCATCTTCAACAGCCGGCCCAATCTGTGTATGCTCTTCATCTCCTAATAAACCACCATCACTTGCATGTGGATTTAAAGCAGAAACTCCTATTCTGGGATTTGGAAACCCCCATTTCTGAAAATAGTCATGCGTTAGAGATATTTTTGCTAACACATTGTCGCGAGTTACATAATCACAGGCTATTCTAAGTGATCTATGGGTGGTCAAATGAACTACGCGCAAGACACCTGCCATGAGCATTGTGGCAACTTGACTTACTCCTGTCTGGCTTTGAAAAATTTCCATGTGCCCTATATCTTTGTGGCCTGCCAAGTTACAAGCTTCTTTATTAATTGGGGCTGTGCTTATAGCCTGTATCTGGCCCGAGGCCGCTAATTCACCAGCTTTGAGTATCCATTCCACAGAAGCTTTACCAGACTCGGCCGAAATCTGTCCATACTCTATTTTCTCAAAATCTAAATTATCTAGATCTAAAACATCAACAGTTTTTGCGTTCGTATTGATTTCCTCGACAGATGAAACCTGCCTTATCAAAACATCAGAATTTATCAAACTAAATGCCTGGCACATAGCTTCAGTATTTCCTATGACAAAAGGGGTACATTTATCGTAAATACTGGCGTCTATTAAGGTCTTAGCAACTACTTCAGGGCCAATACCAGCCGAGTCCCCCATGGTAATAGCGAGAAGAGGCTTGTTATTCATCGGTTAATGTCCTATTTATTTTCCAACGCAGGGCGTCATACATATTGCGAGCAGACAAAGCCTATACATCAGTCCCCTTCCAACCTAAATGTTAGAGACGTACGGCTGCATTTCTATGTTTTTCTAAAAAGCCCTATTCGCATTTATTGTATCCACAGTCCGGACAACTTAAGCAGCCTTCTTGGTGAAGTAAATACCCAGAGCACTCCGGGCATTTAGCACCACTCGCGGTATTTGAGTTATCTTGCTGGTCGCTCTCTTTGTTTGTGGAGGGAAACAATCCTAATTGCGCCGAGCTTGAAACGCTATCAATTACATTGGTCCCATCGTTCGGGTTGGTTAGATGTCTACTTAAAGCCAAAGCGACGGCATCTGGGGCAGACCTTACAAGGGTGCCTCCATCCCAAACAGGAACATCTGTAATACCTCTCAATTGATCCACTATTTGTGAAGGATCGATTCCAGCTCTCAATGCCATCGACGACAGCCTTGCGATTGCCTCCAAATAGGCAGAATCGCTACTTCCTGATTTACCCAAATTGGCAAATACTTCAAATGGATGTCCTTCGTCGTCAAATGTTATGTTGACAAACATCGTACCGTGGCCTGTTCTTACTCGATCTGTAACACCAGTTACTGACATTGGTCGCTGCCTTGGAACTTTCAGGTGATCTTCTTGATTTTCTTCTTCCTTAGATTTGGGTTTACCTGTTTCTAGAACCTGCATTGATTTAGATCCGTCTCTATACACAGTTACTGCTTTACATCCTGTTTCCCAAGCTAACCAGTATGCGTCTTTCACATCCTGTACAGTAGCCGAATTAGGCAAATTGATGGTTTTAGACACAGAATTAGTTACATGTTTTTGCCAAACCGATTGCATTTTTACATGTGCTTCAGCCGAAACACTCATGGCCGTTCTGTACACGGCTGAATCCAAACCATGATTACCCATAATTCTTTCTGCATTTTCAGGATTTTCCACTATTTGTTTCAAAACTTCTCTAGCGGCTTCCTCAGTGCCTATAGCAGATTTCAAACTTTCAACAATTGAAGATGGTGAATCTAAAAGTCTAGAACTTGTACCTTCATGATCTTGCCATAACACATTTGACCACCAGGCCAAAGCGAAATGAGGTTCGATACCACTGGAACAACCAGCTATTCGACTAATTGTTCCGGTTGGTGCGATAGTTATTACACTTGCGTTTCTTACTGGGGGCATACCCCATTCCTTCAGTGCCGAATTCTCATACTCTGGAAAAGGTCCTCTTTCTTCGGCAACTCTGGCTGATTCGTCCCAAGCAGTCTTGTTCAAAAATCCTCCCAACTTGTCAGCAAGACCCAAGGCTTCTTCTGAATCATAAGGTATCCCCATTCTAACAAGAGCATCAGCCCAACCCATGACCCCTAGACCAATCCGACGGGTGTCCAAATTAACTTCACGCAACACAGGTAACGGAAATGAATTAACTTCAATCACATCATTCAGAAAACGTACCCCGGTTCGAGTAGTTTCTTCCAAGGATTCCCAGTCAAAATCATTTCCTGTTATATGGGCATCAAGGTTAATTGATCCCAAACAACAGTTTCCGTAGTTTTCTAAAAATTCCTCCCCGCAAGGGTTACTTGTTTTTATTTTACCCATTTGGGGATTAGGCGCTGTCTCCCAAACCCTGTCTGCAAACACTACCCCTGGGTCTCCAGTCTTCCATGCTGATTCGGCTATTTCGTTCCATAAATCACGTGCCTTAACTGTCCCTAACATTTCATTTGCAGGCCCGTCACCTGTATCTCTAGGATTAATGAGATTCCAATCGTCGTCATTTTCTACTGCTTTCATAAAATCGTCGGTTATTTGAACAGATATATTGAAATTTTGTAGAGTGTCATCACCATCTTTACAATGTATGAATTCTCTTATGTCAGGATGACTAATAATTAATTGCCCCATGTGGGCACCTAATCTAAAAGCTCCTTGGGTAAGAGTAGCCCCAACCGCTGAAAAAAGTTTCATCACTGCAATAGGTCCACACGCCTGTCCATGGGTGGTAGATATTCGATCCTGTTTTGGCCGCAAATCTGATAATCCAAAACCAATGCCTCCTCCCCATTTTTCGATCATGGCTGCGTCATTAGCAACTTTCATTATGGATTGAATATTATCTTCTGGAGAAACAACAAAGCAGGCTGACAAGCAACCTCTACCAGTACCGGCATTCACCAAAGTCGGAGAATTAGGCAGGAACTTCAGGTTGGACATTATTTCATAATACTTTTTCTCGTATTCGGCCTGCTTGACCTCTGGCTCTCCAAAAGCCACTGCATTTGCCACCCTTCTAAAAAGTCCTTCTGGATCTTCAATTGGGTTTCCATCATCATCTCTTCTGAGGTACCGTTTTTCAATAATAAACCTGGCATTATCTGACAAAGGCAATCCATCGTTTTTGGCATTCTCATCCAATGCATCAATGCCACCTGATTCTATTATTGTATTAGTCAGTGCTGCCGCCACCTCACCAGAAACCCCAACTGACTCCAAGGCTTTTACAACGTCTTCTCTAATTTCTTCCCTATCACCACTATTTGAAGACCCTCCTGAAACTACTCCCTGAGTCATTAACGCTACTCCTCAATTTAACTTTTATTTAAACGTTTTCAAAATCTAGTAACTGTCAAAACAGAACATTTGTACGGATTATACACAGTCCTATCTTATTTTTAAATTTGGGCTGTCGGTTTTTTGGGTTTCCTTCCTCTTTTTCTACGTCCCACTGGAGTCAATTCATCATCTTTAAGAAATGACAATTGGCTACTGGCCTCTTCCTTCTTAGGTTGCAACAGCGCATCGACTTCTTCTTTAAAGCTTTCTATATCCCTGAAATCTCTGTAAACACTAGCAAACCTTATGTAAGCTACCCTATCAAGATTGCGGAGACGTTCCATCACTAACTCACCTATTATCCTCGAGGACATTTCTGCCCTCCCTGCACTGGCCAAATATGTTTCGATCTCATCTATACCTTTTTCAATACTGCCGATCGGCAGTGGCCTTTTAGCGCAAGCATTTTTCATACTCGACCATAGCTTATCTCTATTAAATTCCTCTCTCCTTCCATCTCTTTTAACCACGATAAGAGCTCTGGTTTGTATTCTTTCGTATGTTGTGAACCTAAGGCTACAAGTCAAGCACTCTCTCCTCCTCCTTATGCTCTCGTCTGAATCTCTAGAATCTATCACTCTAGAATTTTCATTACTACAAAAAGGACAATACATAAATTAAGCTGACTCCAGCACTCAAAAACACAAAAAGAACTACTGATAAACATCACAAAACACACTATAAATCGTGCTACTGACGTGAGGTTACGCTATATATTGAGGTTTGAACAAGAAAGTCTCAAGGGGGAGAGATCATTGATTTTTAGAGATTTTTATACAGGAAAGGTAGGCTTAGGCACGAATGGAAAATTTCGGCCCTCTTTGAACAAAATTTCACAAAAGAGGATTCTAACAATGAAAATTTTCAAACAGGGTAATACCGTGGGTAGCCAAATTTACTGTCGAATTATTTCAACCATATATCACGTATTTACACCGCCTCTCCTTAGAAATGGAGGAAGATCTAGGGAATCTTCATTTATTTCCACTTTATTGACGGCCTCAACTGTTCTAGCAATGTCGCGTTGCAGTAAAGTATCGGTAGTAGGAAACCCTGTCGCTATGATAGTAATCTTGATTTCATTTTCCATTTTGTGGTCCGTGGTCATACCAAATATTATGTTCGCTTCAGGATCAACTACCCTTTGTATAACTTCCGCCGCTTCATGAAGTTCTGAAAGTTTGAGGTCACTGCCACCCGTTATATTGAACAAAACTCCAGTAGCTCCTTCTATCGAAACATCCATCAAAGGATTAGTAATGGCCTCTTGTGCTGCATCACGAGATCTTGTGGGTCCAGAAGCATGCCCGATCGACATCCAGGCTGGTCCCGCATCCCTCATTATGCTCTGTACATCGGCGAAGTCCAAATTTATTTCGCCTGGGTTAGTAATAAGCTCTGTTATTGATTGAACTCCCAGCCTTAAAACATCATCCGCTAATCTGAATGCATTTTCTGCCGACACTTCCTCTTGGGAAATAATACTAAGCCTTTGGTTGGGTATAACTAGTAAGGTATCTACATTGGTTTGTAATTTTTCTATGCCAGTTTGAGCCTGGTTCGATCTCCTTATACCCTCAAATGCAAATGGTCTTGTCACTACCCCAACCGTTAAAGCACCAGTTTCCTGAGCTATTTCTGCTATCACTGGTGCAGCTCCTGTACCCGTACCTCCCCCCATTCCTGCCGCTATGAAAACCATATTAGAATCTCTTATCACATCATATATTTCTTCCCTACTCTCTTCAGCAGAAGCAGAACCTTTATCAGGATCTCCACCAACGCCCATTCCTTGAGTCAGTTGTTCTCCGATCCTTATCCTGTTAGGAACATCGCTTTTCATTAAAGCCTGAATATCGGTATTCATGACAATATATTCAACACCCGAAATTCTCTCTCTAAACATGCGAGAGACCGCATTGGAGCCACCTCCTCCTACTCCGATAACTTTAATTCTGGCCACTCCCTCTAATTCCCTACCACTTATAGTCATATATGCCTCCAAAAAAACAAAATACCCATTACAACCTAACCCAACCTTAAACCATTCATTAATCTTCTCAAAAATCCCGATTTTTCTATAGTATCTTTAATACCCAACTGCCTTTCTGCCGAACCTTCAGAACGAAAGGCATGTAATACCATCCCTACCGCAGTTGCATAGCAAGGTTCTCTTAACTCATCAGTCATTTTCATGAGAAAATTTGGGATTCCTCTTCTTACCTGGCAATTCGGTATAAATTGCTCCGCCATTTCATAGAAACCAGGTAACTGCGATGCGCCACCAGTTATATAAACCAAAGAATTAGGATTCTCTTTCAACCCCCCCTGCTGCAATTTCAAATCTACCAATCGAATAAGTTCCATAGCTCGTTCCCTCATCAACTGGCATATGTCCCTCCTTCTTATTTCGATATTGGCTGAAGACCCGACAGGTGAAATCGGCACGGCTTCCATTAAATCCACGGCAGACAAATTGGTATGGCCGTATCTTAATTTAACGTCTTCTGCGTCTGCGAAGTCCACATTATAAGTCAAACAAATATCGTTAGTGAACTGGAATCCCCCGACAGGAATGACAGCAGTGTAAACAACACTTCCATTCCTAAACAAAGCAATATCAGTGGTTCCTCCACCAATATCAACAACAGCCGATCCAATATCTTTTTCTGTTTGTGTCAATATAGATTCGCTACTAGCAAATGGCTCCAATACCATCGACTTTAATTCTATTCCTGACAACGTTACTGCCTCTCTCAATTTATCAGCTATATAGGAATCAGCTGTAATTAAATGAGTTGTAACTTCCAATCCAGTTACATGCATCCCTACAGGGTTTTTTATACCGTTGTGCCCATCAACACCATAATGGATAGGTAAGGAATGAATAATTGCCCTACCTGGTATCTGCAATCCTTCCGAAACCATAGAGGGGATCTTAGCGAATTCATCTAATGTCACAACCCCTTGTCTCCCAATATCTGGAAAATGATCAACCCTGTTCTCATATGCAATATGGGACCCAGTGATACCCACATATGCAGACTTAACATCCATCCCCACATCAGCACGAATCTCGTTCATAGTTCTCCGAATGGCCTGGCTTGTCGCATTGGCATCCACCACATTACCCTTTGTGACACCAGAGGAAGGAACTACACTGTAAGAAACTATTTCAGGGAATCCACCTCGAGATTTGCGAGCTAGAATTGTACATACTTTAGTGCTCCCAACATCTATGGCTGCGATTAATTCTGAGTCAATTTTCGTGGATCCCTGATTCAAGCTATTTTCTCGACTATTCTCAATTTGGCACTTCTACTTCGGGGGTTAAAAGTTACCTCTTCTAAAGTAGGAATTTTTACTTTTTTTGTAACAATCCTAAGACGGGACTGATGGTCACATACACAAAAGGGAATTCGCGTCGAACATATACAATCCAAGGACTCTTTTTTAAAAAACTGTTTTACAATTCTATCTTCGAGGGAATGATATGTTAGTACTACAAATTTTCCCCTGTCCACGAGCAAATCAAGACCTGAGGACAAACCTTTATTTATGTTCTCAAATTCCTGATTAACCGCTATTCGTAAAGCTTGAAAAACTTTTGTCGCTGGATGCCTTCTTGATTTCCCCCGTCTGCCTACTGTCTCTTGCACAATCTTCGCAAGCTTACCCGTAGTCAAAATAGGCCTATTTTGACACACAGCCTTTGCAATACGTTTTGCAGCTTTCTCTTCTCCGAAATTTGAAAAAATATTAGTTAATTGATCTCTTTCAAAAGTATTTACCACCTCGGCAGCCGGTACCCCCCTTGATTGGTTATATCTCATATCTAACATCTCATCATTCCTAAAACTAAACCCTCTTCCTAAAGTCTCTAATTGCATGGATGATAACCCCAAGTCCAACAGTATCCCCCCAACAGGCTCTACTCCTGCTTCGTGGGCCAAAACCGTCATATCTGCGTAATTGCCATTAACTAACAGGGCCCGATTATTAAATGTTTGAAACCTTCCCTTGGACATTGCAAGAGAATCGGCATCAAGATCAATACCAAAAACCCTCCTGTCCGGGTATCTTTCAAGTAGGGCTGAAGAATGACCTCCTAACCCAAAGGTACCGTCAATTAACCATCCTTCTGGACTAGCTTCAAAGGCTTTTAAAACCTCCGAAACCATTACGGGCATGTGCATAGTGCAGCCAGATTTAGGGTTCAATCCGAAGATCCTATTACCCATGTTAGAATGCGATGAGAACACACCAGTTCTAAACACCCACATAGACCTAAACAATTCTGACAATTCAACCGAGTTTTTTGCAAGGGATTTTTATCCACACTTACGACCATTTTAGCGTTTTACCAAGGATATAATCATGACAACCTCAAGGCAAGATGATAACCCCCACTTTTATGCCGGTATCTTAACTATAAGTGATTCAGGAGCTATCGGGGAAAGGATTGATCTAAGTGGAAGAAAAATAAGCGAGATGGTTGAAACCGCCGGTTTTAAAGAAAGACTTAAAGATATCATACCCGATGAAGTTCGGATTATTTCTGAAAAATTAATTGACTGGTCTGACGGAGGGGAGGTCGACATTATCCTAACGTCAGGCGGAACAGGGCTAGGACCACGAGACGTCACACCTGAGGCAACGAAGAATATTTTGGAAATGGAAATTCCTGGAATCGGGGAGGCGATGAGAATAAAAACCCTAGATCGTACCCCGTTCGCTATTTTGAGTAGGTCAACCGCCGGGATAAGATCTGGCTGTCTTATCGTTAATCTACCGGGTAGTCCGAAAGGAGTGGAAGAATGCCTGGATGTGATAATGGAATCTTTACCACATGCTTTGGAAATGATAAGGGGCTGGAAAACACATAAAGAACCCAATTAACCAACTGAACCGTAGGAATTACTCCTCAAAGAAAAACATCATGAAATTCCACATATTTACTTTATTCCCTAAACTGTTTGAAAGCCCCCTAGAAGAAGGGGTCATTGGACGAGCTTTGAAATCTGGTTTGGTCCAGATAAACATCAACAACATCAGAGATCATTCAGTTGACAGGCACGGAACAGTAGATGATTACCCTTTCGGTGGTGGCCCTGGTATGTTGCTAAAACCAGAACCTATTTTTAAATCGGTGCAGTCCAACATAGAACAAAACAGGATAAAACCTGATTCCCCTTTAATTTTACTGTCTCCCCAAGGACGACAATTCAATCAAAACATAGCAAAGGAACTTTCACTACATGAGGAAATATCTTTAATCTGCGGACGGTATGAAGGTTTTGATGAAAGAATTCGATGCAATCTGATCACAGACGAAATCAGTATTGGTGATTTTGTGCTTAGTGGCGGAGAAATTCCTGCCATGGCTATTATCGATTCAGTATCTCGCCTACTTCCTGGCGTTATCAATAGTTCGGATTCTGCAAAAAATGATTCGTTTTATGACGGTTTATTACAGTACCCACAGTATACAAGGCCTGCTGAGTATCAAGGAATGAAAGTTCCTCAGATCCTTTTGTCGGGAAACCACTCTGAAATAGAAAAATGGCGAAGGAGAGAGTCTCTGAAAAAAACCAAACTCCAAAGGCCAGATCTGATATCGTCACTTTCCCTTAGTGAGGACGAGAGAACATTCTTAGAAAATATTTAATAGTAGCTGTAAATCCTTAAGTCGGATCAGAATTTCTGCTATCGTTCTAAAAATAAAAAGCCGAATCAATACCCAAAAAGAACAGGGAGAAAGCTGAATGATAGGCAAAGACTTTTTGACAATTCATGATTTGGAACCCGGAGGGGTTATTGATTTGGTGCAAAAAGCGGATTTAATGAAGAAATCCTCACCTCCACAAGTACTGGCAAACAAAACTGTGGCCTTGCTATTCGAAAAGCCTTCACTCAGGACTAGGGTTAGCTTTGAAGTGGGGGTTAAACAAATGGGCGGCTCATGTATATTTTTAAGCAATGCAGAGATTGGGCTAGGTGTGAGGGAACCTGTAGCAGATGTAGCTAGAGTCTTAGACAGATTGGTGGATTGTATAGTTGCTCGAGTTTTTTCACATAATAGTTTAATAGAATTGGCAAATAACACTGACCTACCGGTAATAAATGCCCTTTCCGATAAAGGCCATCCTTGCCAAGCCATGGGGGACTGTCTCACGGTATACGAGCATAAAGGGAAACTGGAAGGTTTGAAGGTAGCTTTCATAGGGGACGGAAACAACATAGCAGGAAGTTTAGCTCTAGCCTGTTCAGATGCCGGGATGGATTTTTCTATTTCTTCCCCAGAACAATACCAATTACCAATAGAAATTTGGAAGTCGGCTCAAGAAATTTCTAAAACCAAAGGCACCACGCTTATGTGGACACCGGATCCAGAAGAGGCTGCAAAAGAAGCTGATGTGATATACACCGATGTCTGGGTGAGTATGGGAGATGAGGAAGAAAAAAATGAAAGGTTAGAGACCTTTGCGCCATACCAAGTAAATGAATCCCTAGTAGAATACGCTAAACCGGACTTTCTATTCATGCATGATATGCCGGCCCACAGGGAAGAGGAAATTTCACAAAACATGCTTGACCATAAAAATTCTGTTGTATACCAACAAGCTGAAAACCGACTTCATGCCCAAAAAACCATAATATCTGAATTAGTTTCAGGCTAAACCCTCAGTGTTTATTTCCAATTAAAAACACAAATCTGTAAATTTAGGCTAACTGATATGCAAACTGGAAAAGGGCAACTCAAAAAACCAATAGTTGCGATTGTTGGACGACCTAATGTAGGGAAATCGACTCTATTCAATCGGCTTATCGGGCAAAGAATGTCGATAGTCTCGGACATTGCAGGTACAACCCGTGACAGAATAATCTCGGAGACCGACTGGGCTGGGAATCCCTTCATATTGGTGGACACAGGAGGGTTAGACCTGTTTCCCAATGACGACATTTGGAATCAAGTGAAATCACAAATTCATTACGCCATCGGTGAGTGTGATGTGGTAATTCTATTGGTAGATATATCAGATGGAGTTACATCAAACGATCAAGATATCGTCGATATCCTTCGGAAGACCGGCAAGCCAGTTGTAGCTGTGGCTAGTAAGGCAGATAACGAAATCCGTGACCATATGGTCTCAGAACTGTATTCTCTCGGTATGGGGGATCCTGTGTCAATCAGTGCCTACCACAACAGGGGATTGGATGATTTGATGGAAAGAGTAGTAGCTCATTTCCCAGCCGATAAATCCTTTCCAGAACCCGAGGCAGACCTTGGTTTGGCGATTGTTGGTCGTACAAACGTTGGGAAATCAATGTTGCTCAATACTTTATCTGGAGAAAATAGGGCTATTGTCAGCAAAACGGCCGGCACAACTCGAGATAGCCTAGATGTAGTCATAAAATATAAAGATAAGGATATTCAGTTAATAGACACAGCCGGCATACGGCGTAGGGGGCAAATTGAATACGGGATCGAGAAATATAGTGTGCTTCGTTCAATTCAATCGATCGATCGCTGTGATGTCGCCGCCCTTGTTATTGACGCTTCGGAGTTTGCCACTGCCCAAGACACTCATGTAGCCAATTTTATTCTTGAGGCACACAAAGGAATTGTCATTCTAGTTAACAAGTGGGATCTATCAGATCAACTTGCCACAACCCAACAGGATATGGCCAACCAGGTGAGAAGCAAATTTAAATTCGCCCAATATGCTCCTATTTGCTTTACTTCAGGGTTGACAGGGTCCGGGATAAAAAACATGTTGGATACTACAATAAAAGTTCAATCTGAAAGGTCAAAAATTATTCCACGAGCAAATGTTAGGCGAACGATCATGACTGCGGTTGCCAATCACCCGCCACCAGTACACGGGAAAAAGGAACTGAAAATATACAGTGCCTTGCAGGATAGTTCTAGCCCACCCAGCTTCACTTTTTTCGTGAATCACGCAAACATGGTTCATTTTTCCTATAAGCGTTATTTGGAAAATAGTTTGAGAGAAAATTTCGGATTCGAAGGAAGCCCACTAAGACTTCGGTTTAGCGGCAGAAGTAGGAAACCTGACCAATGAGCATTTACTTAGTGGGAGGAACTCTTGTTATTTTCAGTTATTTATTGGGCTCCGTGTCCTTTGGTCTAATTATCACAAAAATGGTCAAAGGAATTGACATTAGGCAATACGCCAGCGGCAGCACCGGTGCAACAAATGTCATGCGGGCCTGCGGGTGGCGTTGGGGTATATTGGCCTTCGCATTGGATATGTTCAAAGCCGCGCTACCGTTGTTGATAGTGATTTATATTAACGATTTTGGGATTCCTACTTGGATACATCCAATAATGGGGCTATCCGCGATTTTTGGGCACATATGGCCGATATTCACAAATTTTCGAGGAGGGAAGGGAGTAGCTTCAGCCTGGTCAGCTCTAATTGTTCTGTCCCCTTGGTCTGGTTTGATAGCTTGTGTTTTATCATTCCCATTTATGATACTCACAAGATATGTATCTCTGGGATCTATAACTGGTTCTCTATCCGGGGGTATTGCAATAACAACACTATCAATCTTGGGATATATTGAACCATCGTATTGTGCATTTGGGCTGGTAGGATCCGCGTTGACTATATTGAAACATAAAGACAATATAATTCGGTTACTAAACGGTAGTGAGCGAAAAATCGGAGTGCCCAGTGACTAAAATATTAATAGCCTACCTCACAACCATATGGCCCATATAGCAATCATTGGCTCAACTACATGGGGCACCACTCTGGCCATAATTAATTCAGGAGAAGGGAAACATGTTTCTCTTCTAGTAAGAACTAAAGAAGAATCGGATCTACTACGAAAACATCGTGAAAACAAACGTTTTCTACCGGGGATCACATTTCCAGATATCCTTGAAGTAACATCAAAACCCCAAGACCTTATTCCCAAAACAGATTTACTTATAATAGCAGTACCATCGCAGAGTTTGAGGAAAAATATCAGGGCCATATCAAGCTATGTTTCTGCATCCACCATCATAGTAAGTGCCTCGAAAGGTCTTGAATCTACTTCTGGCATGAGAATGACAGAAATAATAAAAGAAGAGATCCCCAATTTGTCGGCCGATAACATATGTGCCCTCTCTGGACCCAACTTATCTAACGAAATCTTGGCTGGTAAACCTTCTTCATCAGTAATATGTTCTATTAATTTAACAACAGCAAAAACAGCTCAATCGATACTTAAATGTTCTCACCTACGTTTGTACACAAACACTGACGTAATAGGAGTAGAAATATGCGGGGCCTTGAAAAATATAACAGCGATCGCTGCCGGGATATGTGACGGACTTAACTTAGGAGATAACACAAAGGCTTCGATCATAACTAGAGGTCTTGCAGAAATGGCCCGCTTCGGTAGTGCCATAGGTGCTGAACCATCTACTTTTTCTGGCTTGGCCGGAATGGGAGATCTCATAGCAACTTGTTCGTCGAGATTGAGTCGCAATAACCAAGTCGGCAGAATGCTAGCCAAAGATATGCCTTTGAGTCAAATCGAAAAATCTATGGACAACGTGGCTGAGGGTATAGAAACAACGAAAGCTGTTGTATCAGTGGCTAATCGGCTGAATATTGATTTACCAATTGCCCAAGCTGTATACAATATTTTGTTTAAGAATTTGTCTGTGAGAGATGCTAGAGAGGAATTGATGGGTAGAACATTAACTTCAGAAACCTAGGTTCGATACTTGCATATAATACAACTATTTACGGCCTCTCTTTTGACAGGGTTTTCCGGCGCAATAATGCCAGGGCCAGTTCTTATTTACACAATTAGTAGAAGTCTATCTCATGGATTCATTTCAGGAGCTTTGGCGGCGATAGGCCACTCACTGCTAGAGCTGTTTTTGGTAATTGGACTCACCTTTGGGCTAGACCAACTTCTTAACAATCAAATTGCAGAATTCGTGATCGGGACGGCGGGTGGTTTGTTTCTACTTTGGATGGGATGGGGAATGTCAAAAAAACCAGTTGGGACCGCCATACCAATTGTTGATAAATCTGATGCTGATTCTAGTCGAGGACCTATTTCGGCGGGAATAATTTTAAGTGCAACTAATCCCTACTTTTTCGTATGGTGGGCTACGGTTGGCCTTAGTTTCATTGAAGAATCAAGAGAAGCGGGAACCCCTGGGATAGCCGCCTTTTATACCGGTCACATATCCGCTGACATAATCTGGTATGCCATGGTTGCTCTAACGGTTTCTTCAGGCAAAAAATTTTTAAGCGACACAACCTATAAAGTAATCGTGCGCTGCTGCGGTATCTTTCTCATATGTCTAGGTTTATATTTCGCCTATGCAGGCAAGGATTTTATACAACGAATATTGACCTGATTTAAATATCATCAAATTCGTATAACACCGTGACGGCCGCAACTATTCCAGCAGTTTCTGACCTTAATATTCGCTTACCTAAAGAAACTGAAGTTGCACCATAATCTACTGCATCCAAAACCTCCTGTGGTGTGAATCCACCTACTGGACCTATAATCAGATCAATATATGTCACATCTAATCTTGGATCCTGGCGTAATTTGGATAAAATCTGTTTAATGCTTTGGTTTTTTTCTTCTTCCCAAGGTATAAGCACAACAGAATTTAGGTTCTTAATCATATTAGAAAATAAGATAGGGTCTGATAGTTGCGGCACCACAGACCTACCGCTCTGCTCAGCTGCTTCTTTTATTATTCGCCTCCACCGGCCCATCTTAGACTGGCTTGGGATTGAAACTTCAGTCCTCTCCGATGTAAAAGGGACAAACCGTGAAATACCAGTTTCAACCCCTTTCTGTAAGGCATATTCGTACCTTTCAGATCTTATCAGCGCTTGATACAGGGTAATGAAAATTCCTGGTTCATTATGTGAGTCATTGGCCGAAAGTACAGTACCCAAACTAGCTTTGGTTTCAACTACCTCCAAGCGAACTTGGTAGTCCACACCACCCCCATCAAACACCACCACTTCATTCCCACCCCTTAGCCGCAAAACTTTTTTCATTTGCAGCGAAATTTCTTCTGCAAAATGGACTCTCCCATCTTGTATGTCAGATGGATCAATTAAAAACCTATGCATAACAACCCAATTCGGTCACAAGTTACCTATCAGTTGCTACATTCTTGGTAGCTAACACCGCTGTCCAATCGCCATCAACAAGAACTTTATCGAAGTGTACCCCATGTAAGGAATATTCTTTTTCGACGTCCTCCAAAGAACTTTCCAAAATCCCAGACAGTACCAGCCTTCCACCATTCGCAACTGCACCTACTATGTACTCGGACAAATTTATCACAACTTTAGCGGCAATATTTGCCAGAGCAACATCAAAGGCAGCATTTTCAACTCTGATTTCAGGAAAAGAGCCGTTCAATATGGTTACCTGAGAAGAGATACCATTTAATTCACAATTTTCTAAGGCAACTTCGACCGACCGTGATTCTATTTCTATACCAAGAATATCTCCGGCGCCTAGTTTTGCCGCTGATATCGATAAAATTCCCGAGCCACAACCGACATCAATCACTTTCTCTCCACCAACGATGAGAGTTTCAAGAAGTTCCATACACATCCTGGTTGTTGGATGATGACCAGTTCCGAAAGCCATACCTGGGTCCAATTTTATTAAAACGTCGTCATCCAAAGATTGATGAGCCCTCCAGGTAGGACATATGACAAGATTAGATCCAACCCGTATCGGATGAAAATACTCCTTCCAATTGGATTCCCAGTCTTCCTCCTCAACTTCTCTCTCTTTTATTTCAGAGATAGTTGCAAAATGAGCCACTAACCTAACAGCGATTTCTATATTAGACTTTCGTGACCTAGCTGATTCATCTAAAGGCACAAAAGTTACTATTTTAACGGTTTGCAACTGGGGGGCGTTTTCACCTTCATCCGGATTGAAGCCTGCCGGGCTTTCAATTGCCACACCACCTTCTCCATACCTATAAAAGATATGACTTAACGGCTCAACATATTCAGGAGGAGCCTCGACACTTAATTCAAGCCATTTCAATTGGTAAAGGCGCTTCTGAATTTATCGAATATGCCCTTATCCTCATCATCTTCAAAAGTGTCAGGCAGAGATTCTCCTAGTTCGTTCATCAATTTTTGTTGCTGAGAATCCAACTTTTTTGGAATTCTTACATCGATTAATACCAATAAATCTCCCCTTCTATCGCCTCTAAGCTGGGCCACCCCTCTACCTCTCACCCTAAAAATCCGTCCGGTCTGTGTCCCTGGAGGAATTTCGATCTCATAGCAACCATCCAATGTGGGTACTTCAATTTTAGTTCCAAGGGAAGCTTGAGCTATGTTTATAGGCAACCTGTATTTAATGTTTATCCCATCTCTCACAAAATAGTCATGTTCCTTGATTTTAAAAGCAACATACAAATCACCCGGAGGCCCCCCATTTATCCCATGCTCTCCTTCACCAGTTAACCTCACCTGAGTATCTTCCTCTATTCCCGCCGGGATAGTGATGGCCAATTTCCTATTCTTTCTTTCACGACCTTGACCGTTACAAGATGAACATGGATTGGAGACAATCTTTCCGGAACCCTTGCAATTATTACAGTCTCCAACCTGCACAAACTGCCCGAACACGCTCTGCTGGGCCTTCCGCACCTGTCCTGAACCCTGACAGGTACCACAGGTAGCTATGGAACTACCTGGTTCGCTCTTGGAACCTCTACAGCGGCTGCAAGATTCTGTACGGTGGATTTGAAATTCCTTTTCCGCTCCAAAGATGGCCTCTTCGAATTCGACCGCCATTGTGTATTGTAGATCCGAACCCCGTCTGGCTGAATTTTGAGTCCTTGAAGATCTACCGAACCCGGAACCTCCAAAAAATGAGTCAAATATGTCCCCAACCCCGGAGAAGCCGTTGGTTGCTCCGGGGGAGGAACCAACGCCGGCATGACCGAACCGGTCATATTGAGCCCTTTTTTCTTTATCAGATAGGATTTGATATGCCTCATTAATTTCCTTAAATTTATCCTCAGCTCCCTCCTCCTTGTTCCTATCAGGATGATATTTAAACGCCAGCTTTCTGAAAGCCTTCTTCAAATCTTCGTCATTTGAGTTGCGAGAGACCTCAAGAACTTCGTAATAATCTCTTTTATGTGTGGTCATGAAATGTACTTATATTCTCAGTAATTCCCACTTCGTACCTTAAAAAATACGTTAATGGCCAATGCTATCCAATTTCCAGCGCAGGTAAATTATAACCTAGCAACTAACTATCTTGTGGGATTCATAAAGACTTCTAGATCTTACGTAAGACAGCCTCGAGGGTATTTTTTAATAACATGGCTATTGTCATCGGCCCAACCCCACCAGGAACTGGAGTGATTGCTGACGCTTTTCGTGATACCCCTTCAAAATCTATATCACCTGTCAGGCGGTAACCGCGGGAACGGGTGCTATCTTCGATACGATTAACACCTACATCTATGGCTACAACACCAGGAGAAACTAGATCACTAGTCACAAAATTTGGTATGCCAATAGCGGCCACCAATATGTCAGCACTTTGAGTAATATCTTTCAAATTATTCGTCATACTATGACACAAAGTAACCGTAGCATCACCTCCATGCCCTTTCTGGGAAAGCAGATTAGACAACGGCTTGCCTACGATATTACTCCTACCTAATATAACCACATGTTTGCCCTTTGGGTCATTCCCCGATCTTAAAAGCATTTCCTTGATACCTGCAGGTGTCGCCGGAATAAATGAGGCAGCTCCCATTGACAATAAGCCGACATTTTGAGGATGCAGACCATCAACATCTTTTTGAGGATCTATCGTGCACAAAATCTCGTTCTCATCCAAATGGGCTGGAAGTGGCAATTGGATGAGAATTCCATCGCAACTATCATCCTCATTTAGAATTCGAATTTGCTGTAACATCTCTTCTCTGGTGACAAGCTCAGGGAAATTGATAATTTGAGTTTCCATCCCTACGTCGATTGCAGAGCTCTTTTTGTTCTTCACATATATTTTTGAGGCCGAATCATCTCCCACCAAAATAACTGATAGTGAAGGTTTTATTGAACATTCTTCAAATAACTTATGAACTGAAACCTTCACTTCATGTTTTATTGAATCTGATATCGCTTTCCCATTAATAAGTTTATATTTCATTAAATATTTAACCGCAGTAGTCACAAAATTATTGGATACACTATTATACCTATACCGGTTATAGCAATTTTAAATGTTCAGGAAATAGTCGATATGCTAATTACGGGAATTGACATAATTGAAATAGCACGAATAAGCAATGTGCTAAACAAATACGGTGTTAGGTTTTTGAATCGAATATATACGGATTCGGAACAAAGATATTGTAGGGGAAGGGCGGCACAACTTGCATCAAGATTTGCCGCGAAGGAAGCTGTTATGAAGGCCCTGGGAACAGGTATAAGGGGGGTAGGATGGAAAGATATAGAAATCAAAAGAGAGAGAGGGGGACCTCCCTATGTTCAACTCCATGGTAGAGGTCAAGCTAGAGCCTCTAAAATGGGCTTGTCAGATATTTCTCTTTCATTGTCCCATTCAAATGATTTTGCCGTGGCTTCAGTCGTAGGCGAGGCCAAGCGAGGAAACAGGTTAACTAAATAAATTAGCCCTTACCACAAGCGGTGATTATCAACCTATTTATTTTGATCTCTAATGTATTGGACTAGCTGCCATCTCTGTTCTTCAGTTAGCAGATATCCGAATTGAGGCATAATTGCAGTCGAATCTCTCCCTCTAGCTGCGGCGGCTAATCCTGGTCTTCCTCCCCATGTGATATAACCAAAAATCTCTCCGTCACTCAAATCATCAACTCTTTCTGAAATAAGATTTACAGGAGCTGCCCCACTATACGCTTTACTTCCATCACCTCGCACACTATTTAGGGTAGTGATTGGACCATCCCCCTGCAATGATTGCCCATGACAAACTTGGCAATTTACCGTATAAATTTTTGCTGCCTGACTTCCATCATAATTGCCCACATGATCCTGAATCGACAATGATTTAAAAACTTCAATATCAAATATCTTAACCTCCGCCCCTGTCACAGGAACAGAACCTTCCGGTGGAAGGATCCTAGGAACTTCCTGAGACCGATAAGACGGAGAATAGTGCATTTCAGAAAATATTTGAACTGCGTGAGAACCTGTTTTAGGGAATACGGGCAGTTCAAAGCTAATAGCGCCCCCCACTTTGACCTCGCCAGTTTTGCTGTTGTAGCAACCGGAACTTACAAGCAAGGCAGCCAAAAGAATTGTAAGCATGGCTATTGGCGCAGCACTTCGTATGTTCAAACCATTGTTAGACATATTTGACTTCTCTTTAATTACTCCCAACCTCTAATTATTTCCCCGTCAGTACCTGCCTTACTCAAGGCCGTTTCAGCAACGTTGGTGCGAGTTTCATCTGTTGTTACAGTGACACCAATATGACCCTCTGTAATTTTTTCACTGTACGCTCCCATAAATATTCGCGGGAGGCGCGATTCAAAAATAATCCCTATGATGGTAAATATAATAGCGCCGAGCATCGACCCTTCATACATGATGATTGCCATTGCTGGAATTGATAGTATTGGCTTACCACCCGTTATCAATGGATACGCCAACTCGGTACCAGCCGTGATCAACAGGCCGATGGTAAATCCACATGCTGCCCCAATCAATGGCCACCTATAGAGTTTATGCTCTGGTTCTGCCTCCCCAAAGGTACCTTCAGGATAAGGAACGCCAGTGAGTATTTCATACTCTCCTTCCTCAAATCCCGCCTCCCTTAAGTTATCTAGGGCGTCAGCAGCAGAATCTTCTTCACTATACAGACCTAATACACTTCTTTTTGCCATAACAAGTACTCTCTCAAACTACCTTTAATGTTTTTTTCATAAATGTTTTTTTTCATAATAGCGATGGGGAAGACCTTCACGAATCGTCGCGGGGATAACTCGCCTACCCACCTTTATGAGACGGCGATTTACCATCCCTTCTTTAATATCAAATAATGGTAATAATGGTAATACTTTAGCAAACAACAACATTCCCAAACACACAAAAGCGAAAGTTTCCACCACTATCAATATTTCAACAATCGACGGCTGATATGTACCCCAATCAAATGTCATATGTGTTCTTCTAACAAGGCCTGGAATCACAATTAGAAATCTTTCCAGCCACATACCTATATTGACTAGTATCGTTGTAAAAAACATCAATATGGCGCTTCTTCTCACCCTCTTAAACAACCACATGGGAACCGGTATCACAAATGATGTGATGATAAAAATCGCAAACAAGGGTCCATAGGGCCATTGAAATGCCTGTAACTCCCTCAAAGCGATCTCCGGACTCTCCAAAGTATATAAGGCATAAACCCATTCCAAAAAGAAAAAGAAAAACCATGTTGTGGCAACGATAATTAGGAGCCTAGCAATGGCGTCAAAATGGTCAGGTTTAATATATTTGTCCAACCCGTAAAGCCAAACAGAAAGTGCCATCAACATCGCCACAGCCGACACTCCCGAATGAATAGCCCCAATTATGAAATAAGGGGCAAATATGGTCGAGTGCCATCCTTCAACACCGATCAAAACCGCAAAGTCCCAAGACACTATCGAGTGCACCGACACAAACACAGGCAACACAAGTGCAGATAGTAAAATACCAGCAATAATTTGTAGCTTCCATTGTCTGGGTGTTCCTCTAAATCCCAAAGCCATCTGGGCGTAAATTTTCTTAACTATTGGCTTTTTTGCCCTATCCCTGAGTATCGCTATATCAGGTAGTAAACAAACAAATACAAACAGTGAACTAGCAATCAGGTATGTGCCAACAGCACTTGGATCCCAGACGAATGGTGACCTAATATTTGGCCATATACCACGACTAAAGTCATATGGGAAAATCCAGTACAAAACACGCCAAGGTCGACCTACGTGCATTAACGGAGTATGCAGAGCCGCGATCAAGGAAAATACAGTCATAACTTCTGCCGCTCTTGTGATAGGACGACGCCATTCAGCCTGGGTCAATCTCAGAATCGCAGAAATCATAATTCCAGCATGGCTGATTCCAATCCAGAAAACGAAATTGGCAATAAAAAATCCCCACATAACAGGCCTGTTCAAGCCAGTCACACCCAGTCCGTGATACATCATATAAAAGAAAGCACCCAACCCGGTGAGCACAATCAGACCAAGAAATGAGACTGCAGGCAACCACCATTTAGGTACAGTCAAGACGCTCTTTAACAGATCTTCGTTAATCTGCTTATGGCTTAGTTGTGTGTGTTCCTGCATTTATATATATCCATCTAATTTAACTTTTAAAATGCTAACTCCTCTCACCTGACTTCAATCACTATCTTGATTTACCCATTACCATGACTTTCGTCCTATGAAACTGAACTTCTGCCTTATAAAGAAGCATTTCTTTTTGTTCCCAAATGTTGACTGCAGGAATTAATCTCGTAGCCAACATGAAAGTGAAGATCGAACCACTTATAAAACCGACAATTATCAAAATATCTGCATATTCGGGAGCTGGAATCTTTGTAGGCACATCATGCATTTTCATCTCGAGTTGGTTTGCGAAGTTTTTACCGGCAACATCCCAAGATGCGACATACAACCTTATCCTATCAAGAAGGGTACCTAGTAAAATCGAGGTCGCCAAAATAGGCGGTCCCCAGACGCTTCTTCTTACCGGATTCCAAATCATCGTGAACCACGGCAGGATAAATACCAATATAAATATTGTGATGAACAAATAAAGGTACGGCCCCTTGACCAATAATTCCAAAATCGCCTGTTCCGAAGGTTTCCCCCCATACCAAAACACATTAAAGCTTGAAAACCAAAACCAGAACCAAAGAAGCGATAGAGCAAGCAGTAATTTGCCAAGCCCCCAAAACTGATCCAGCCCTATATAATCCTTATACCCGCCAAATTGCCTAAGGAAAAACATTGTGAGCATCACAGTAGCCACGCCAGCTTGCAATGCGTTATGGGCATGAGTTATTGGATACAAAGAATCTATCCAACCTGGGACATGAACCATCAAAAACTCTACACTTATAAAAAAGTGTACGAACACGAGCATCATGAAATAAAAAGCCCCCACAACCCCCATTCGATGGTGTTGCCAATTCCACTGTGCTGAGGTGCCCCGCCAACCCAAAGCCAGCTTCCTTCCCCATTTTTTCTTCCATCCTTCTCCATGATCTCTTAAAACCGCAAGATCTGGGAGAATGGATAACCATAACAAGGCAAATCCTAATAGAACTAAGCCTATTATCGCTAAGGTAGCCCATATATGGGGAGAATAAGCCGGAACACCTCCCCCCCAACAAAATACCCAACAACTATCCATGTCTTGAGCTGTTTGCTGACCATAGAACCAAAGGCTTCTTCTACCATTTTCCAGGGACGGAAGTAGCCAAATTAAGGGTATGTACAGAATTAGGTTCAGACACCCGGCAAGAGTCCATATTTCGGCAGCTCTTGATATTGGCCTCCTCCAATGCGAATTAGCAATACGAGGTGCTATGGCGACCATTGGTGCAGCCGAGGAAGTAGTCATCAAGAAGGCAAATACTGCTACGTAGTATCCCCAGGCCCCCTTATCGTCAAACCCCGAACTTAACCTCATAACAAACCCGACAATCCCGAGTATAAACATAATTCCAAACAAGGCCGCAAATTGCCAGAATCTATTCGAGGTGACGTTATGAACTCCCAGAAGGCCATCTGATACAGCCTTTCTGGTTTCCACAGAGTTATCTGTCTCTACATAAGGTTCTACTACCCTATCACCAGGATCAGTAACCATGCGTGACCTCAGCAGATTCATCAACTTTTCTTAGGTAGATAACGTTAGTATCTGTGCCTAAATTCTCCATCAGGCGATATCCACGTCCCCCTTCCTGCATTGCGTCCTCTTTCATTTTGGACACCGTGCTATCAGGATCGTTAAAATTACCGAAAATAAGCGAATTACTGGCACAGGCATTCACGCAGGCTGGATTAAGACCTCTGTCTCCATCCTCTAAAACCTCATTATCTCTTTCAGATTCTCTGGTCGACCTTTGAATTCTTTGAACGCAAAAACTGCATTTCTCCATTATTCCGCGGCTTCTAACCGTCACATCTGGATTTAGCTGATTTTTGAGACTTTCAGGCCATTCTGGCTCCCAGAAATTGAAAAACCTGACATGATAAGGGCATCCATTCGCACAAAACCTTGTACCTATACAGCGGTTATAAACCTGTACATTCAATCCCTCATCATTATGATAAGTAGCGTAGACTGGACAAACAGGCTCGCAAGGTGCGTTTCCGCAGTGCTGACACATAATAGGAATAAATCTAGCCTTCACGTCTGGGTATTCACCTTCCCAATACCTTTCAATCCTTATCCATTGTATAGCTCTGCGCTGATTAAAATGTTCTTCTAAATTGATGGGTATATTGTTCTCAGATTGACAGGCAACCACGCACCCTTGGCACCCAGTACATCGATCAATATCAACAACCATTCCCCATTTATTAGAATCTACCATCGATTTGCTCCTATTGTTTCCTTAAAGGTTCTAATATCTTAATGATTGTCACCGGAAGTGATTTGAATAATATCGTGATGTTCATCGCGTGGGAATTCTGGAACAGTATTTTCAAATTTCGGGACGCGAATCCATTCTCCGGTTGTTGTGACATTGGCTTTTGTTGCAGCCCAAGCCAATGATCCATTTTCAGAATCAAGTTTGAGATCGAGGACCGACAAAATATTTGCACCCCTTCCGGCTGAGTACCTGCCTCCATCCCTATGACCTTGTCCTATAGGAATTCCTATAGTGTCCGGTGGCACAGCGGGATTAGGCATTGCCAAGGCTTTAATGGTCCGTCCATTTGCTGGTCTAATCTCCAGCACATCCCCTTCCGATATTCCCTTTTTTTCAGCAACTTTGTGGTTTATTTCAACCCAAGTTTGCCAAGTGGCGGTCGATATTGCATCCGGCATAGCCTGAAGCCATGGTAGAGAAGCTGCACTACCATCACCTAACGTAGAAATAAATGGTTGTATATAAAATTCTTGCTCAAGTCCTCCAAACTCTGGAGAAGCTACACCATCAAGCCTGTTAACCTCTGGGGCATTATCTATCTTGTAGGATGTGTCCCACCAGCCGCCTCTTTGAAGGACCCCATTCCAAAAACCCTCAAAGCTTTTTGAGACTATCTGACCTCGATTCAATTCATATAGCCTTTTGGCATCATTTCTGATTACTTCTCTAAAAGTTTCTCCATCCAATCTTAGATCTTTACCCATTACTTGGGCAGTAGCCATGAGTATATCTGCGAACCCTTTGGTGCCAAGATTACTACCCCTGTGCTCAAAGAAAGGCCTTACTACAGGCTGCTGAAACCCTATCATCTGATAGCCGGGACCAGCCAGTGGGACGTCCGTACCCCAATCTTCAAAAAAGTGATGTTGGGGCAATATTAAGTCAGCTACGGAGGTAGTATCATCCATCATACTTCCAAAACTGACAATCAAAGGCACACTATCCAAGGCTACCTTCATGTCAACGGTATCCGTCATTCCATAATAAAGATCAGCATCCTTAACCATTAAAACGCTAATATTTCCGGCTTTCATTTCTTCTGCCAGCTGATGAAACTCTGAAAACGAATTAGAAGGAGGCGCCACGCCAACCCCATCAATAGGTGAGTTCGGATTCAAAAGAACCCCGCCTTTTTTTCCAAGGTTTGAAGCCACATGGTTTAGGGAGTAGATGGCCTTCAGATTTTGGGTACCGTTTGTATGCGCACCAGCAGATCCTCCACCTAGAGCTATCGGATGTTCACTATGAGAAAAATCCTCGGCAATTTGATTGATTGTATCGACAGGTACTCCAATTTCATTCGCCACATTGGCTGGGGCATAGGAATCCAGTACTCCATCAGCATCCAGATCGCTAAAAACCGCGTTGGAGTGGCTCGAAGATAAAACTTGCATGATGCTCATCGCAAGCAACCCTTCAGTTCCAGGATTCACATGCACCCATTGGTCAGCATTTGCAGCAGTCATAGAGAACCTTGAATCTACATGTATAAGCTTACCTCTATGCTCATGTCCCTGCCTAAATTCTCCGTAGCCCCGGGCGTATCTCGTGGGAGACACCCAAGAAGACAAGAAGTCTGCTCCAAAAGACAGGACCAAATCTGCATTATCAATGTCAAATTCAGGTATTGAATCGGTGCCAAACACTTCTTTAAGAGCGCTCCTGAGAGCATTAGTTTCCAAGGCTTCATATGACAAATAACGAGCCCCCACCGAATCAGCAAATTTTTCCAGCACAAGCCCTGCATGGCCTCCAATTGGGTTACTAACAAAAACCACCTTATTACTTTCGTTGGAGCTCTCAAGTTCACCCAATCGGGAGCTAAGTCTTGCAATGGCATCTTCCCAGCTTATTTCCCTGTATTCCCCAGAACCTCTAGCACCAGTTCTAACCAATGGGGCACTTATGCGGTCAGGATGATAAAGTCCTTGAAGGGCCGCCTCCGAGAGTGCGCTATGTCCACCCAGATTAAGTGGATGCCCTGGATTTCCTTCCACTTTTTTGGCTCTACCCTCCATTACTCTTACAACGATTCCCTCAGAGCTACCGCCCTGGTGATTTGTAGTTGCGTACCAATTGTCGATTCCAGATACCAAATCCTCTGGCATAGCTGCAGGAGAGTCGATTAAAAGCTCTTTCTCCGGTAACCCACAGGCCTGAAACAGCACAGCAGCACCAGCTGAGCCACCCATCAGAGTCAAAAATTGTCTTCTAGTTAAAGCCATCGACTACCTCTAATAGTGACATGTAACACAGTCCGTTGGTGCATTATTTTGCTTATGACAATTAACACAGTCTCCCATCTTGAGAGCTCTGGTTTGCTGAACTTTATCCATACTCGCCACATCTCCGTGACAGGTAGCACACACATTTTTAGCCTCTACTCCTTCCTTCTCGGAAAAGTATCTTATGTGGGCTTCATGTACAAAACGAACGTGATCCGGAACTCTATGGACTCTAACCCAATGAATAGATCTTCCATCCTCGTAAAGGCTTCTCATTTTTGTAATACCTTCTAATTCGTCACCAACAGCCGAGTGGCATGTCATACACAGACCTGCGGCCGGAACAGATGCAGCAGCTTCTTTTTCAACATTCCGATGACAAAAGGTACAATCCATACCAAGGTCTTTCACATGGGTTTCATGAGGAAATTCGATTGGCTGGTCTGGGCCATCATGCCCAAATATAACCGGCCTACCCATCCATGATGAAATCACAAAGGTCAAAACCAGAACTATACCTATGAATACCCCAAGCAAGACAACACCGACCACTCCCAGCTTAGCGAGCTGGGCCCCCGTCGGTTTCTGAGGCTGGAAATCACCTGGTATCAAATCAGCACTGTCCTATGTTAAATCCAAAAATCAGGGTATATAGCTCTAATGGCATCTAACCCGCCACTAAATGCAGTAATAACAAAGTAGATTGCAGCAGCGAAAGACACGACAGCAACCAAATATAAAGGGGGTCGCAGCTTTGAAAGCGAGGCTGGCAGATGACGAGATTTAACCAAAGAAGGTATCGCGTTGTGACCTATCAGCATATTGGCGGCAAAAATAATCATAAACAACACAAAAAATTGGATATTGTGCGTGAAAATTTTTATATCCGCCCAGACGGCGGCGCTAATATAATTTGGGTCTATCTCCAATTGCCTGTTTCCACCTTTTTTTACGACGAGCATGACCTAATTATCGCCTAGTCAGTCGGGTGAAAATTATCACATTCACATATTGGGGGTGTCAAGGGAACTCTCAGTCAAAAAGCGCCCCAATTATGGTGAGCAAAAAAAATAGTGTCAATGGAGCCCAATTTCAAACCAGTAAGAGGACCCTGTTAATTTTTCGGTTTGTAAGTGAAGACCCGATAACCTAAAATCCTGATTCTGAGGCAATTGACCCATATTCAGCGATGCTTCAGAGACAAGAAATAACCAATGAGGTGCCTAATGGGGCGATTAAAAGACAAGGTTGCATTAATTACTGGTGGTAGCAGAGGTATGGGAGCCGCCGAAGCCAGAATGTTTGCGGACGAAGGCGCTCACGTAGTCATAGCTGACATACTAGAAAACGAAGGAAGAAAAACAGCATCTGAAATAGCCTCTTCTGGTGCAAGATGCGTATTCAGACAGCTCGACGTCCTCAAAGCCTCAGAATGGGATTCCGTGATAGGAACAGTTATCTCGATTTTTGGAAAATTAGACGTATTGGTAAACAACGCAGGAGTTACATCTAGAATGATGTTACTAGACACCTCAGAACAGGAATGGGATCGAGTCATGGATATCAACACAAAGGGAACATTTTTAGGAATAAAAGCGGCTATTCCTGCTATTCGCTCTTCAGGTGGAGGATCAATAATTAATATTTCTTCACAAATGGGGTTGGTAGGTGCAGATTACATAAGCCCGCAGTATCAAGCCTCTAAAGGAGCTGTCAGATTATTAACAAAATCAGTGGCTATTCAGTATGCCTCAGATAACATTCGATGCAATTCTATACATCCTGCCCCGATTGAAACAGATATGACCGCAGACGTGAGACAGGACCCGGATGCCTTCCAAGATATGCTTAGAAGAATCCCTATGGGGCGATACGGAAAACCTGAAGAGGTGGCTTATGCAGTTTTATACCTCGCCTCCGATGAATCATCATTTGTGACAGGTAGTGAGTTGGTTGTAGACGGGGGATGGACTGCCCAGTAGTAACAAATAAATTCTGATCAGCAGTGCCCAAGAGGTTTTTATGAAAATCACAGATGTCAGTCACTACATTATCCATCCAGGAGTCGGTAAAAATTTGTGTTTTGTAAAAATCGACACAGATGAAGGGGTGGAAGGATGGGGAGAATGTTATACCCAGGCTGACCGAGACAAGCAGGTAGTTTCACACATAGATCAATTGAAGAGATACCTTATCGGTAGAAATCCCATGCATATAAAGCATTTTTTGCAAATGTCTTTTGATGATTTTGCCGGCAGGCGAGGTGCTATGGATTTTTACTGTGCAATCAGTGGCCTAGAGCAGGCAATGTGGGATATATCCGGAAAGGTATGTCAAGTACCCATTTATATGCTGTTAGGTGGGCCATGCAGAGATAAGATCAGAGTTTATGCAAATGGCTGGGGAGGAGGCAACTGGGATTCGAATGAGATAGCTGAAAAGGCAAAAAGGATTGCTAATATGGGTTTTACTGCCATGAAGTTTGACCCTATCCCTGGCCCCTGGCGTACTTTCGTTGGCAAAGAGGTGGAAAGACAAGCTGTAGAGAATGTCAAAGCTGTTAGGTCAGCGGTTGGTCCAGATATTGACATTCTGGTTGAAATGCATAGAAGACTAGCACCAATGCATGCCGTGAAGATTGCAAAAGAAATTGAAGAATACAACCCATTTTGGTTTGAAGAGCCTGTACTTGCGGAGAATGTAGATGCATTAGCATCAGCAAAAAAAGCCATCAACATACCAGTAGTGACTGGAGAGGCACTGTACACAAAGTTTGAATTTAGGGAGATTTTTGAAAAACAAGCCGCAGACATTATTAATCCCGATGTTTGCAATGTTGGCGGTATTTTGGAATTAAAGGAAATCGCTGCTATGGCCGAATCTTATTATGTGGCTGTGTCACCTCATAATTACAACAGCACTACTCTAGGTCTTTCAGCTACAATCCAAGTATCTGCCGCAATACCTAATTTTTTAATTACCGAATATTTCGTAAATTTTGAAGAGCTTGGGAAAGACATATCCACACATCCATTGGAGGTAGATGGTGGGTATATTAAATTACCCACAGAACCCGGGCTTGGCATGGATCTTAAGGAGGAAAATTTGGAAAAATATCCCTATAAACAATTTCCTCTCAGAAACCTGGCACACTACTCGGATGAAGGCCCATAGCGGCAAACCGGATATCATCGACCAGTGAGGGTAATAATCCGATTTAAGAATTTCTTGACCAAGATTTAGTCGCATGCTAATTTTTATGTCGAATATGAATAAGTAGTGGCCAACTAGGTCAAATAATTATCCAAAATACTGAAACTAAGCCACTAACATTAGTAGCATTGGCCCATGGGATTATCGAAAGAACTAAATATAAAAAAGGATCTAAGAGATTCGTTTGTTACTATAGGTGTATTCGATGGAGTCCACCTTGGTCACAAACACCTAGCTGAAAAACTCATACAGTCCGCCATGAAGAACGGGAAATCATCCGGCATCGTAACTTTCAAAAACCACCCTGCCACCGTGATAAATCCACAATTTCAACCAAATTTTTTGACCACCTTTGAAGCTAAGCTGGATTTATTGAAAGATACAGGAGTTGATTTCGTATCCGCGATTACATTTAATCAAGAAGTGGCCGATCTAACGGCCAAAGACTTCCTGAGGCTACTGAAAAATAGATTAGGAATGAAAGGGTTGGTCGTTGGTCCTGACTTTCAAATGGGTAAAAATAGAGAGGCTGATACTGTTAGATTGGCCACCTTAGGATCAGAATTAGGATTTGCTTTGGAGGTTTTGGATGTGCAAACTAAGGGAGGATTTCAAGTTCGCAGTACCATGATAAGAAGCCTCATCTCAACCGGCGATGTGAAAAATGCTTCAGTCATGTTAGGAAGAAAGTTCTCTTTAGAAGGGAGTGTTATTAAAGGAATGAAAAGAGGCAAGTCTTTAGGATTTCCGACAGCTAATCTAAAAACTAATAAAGACCTTGCTATGCCTTCAAACGGCATATATGCCACCGTTGCAACGATTAAGGGAGTCCGATACCCAGCAGCCACAAGTATAGGAATAAATCCTACTTTTGGTGGAAAGGAGCAGACTATAGAGACTTATATATTAGATTTCGACAAAAATATATATGGCCAAAGTCTGTCTATATCATTTTATGAGAAACTTAGAGATGAGCTTACGTTTAACAGTGCAGATAAACTAATTGGACAAATGAAAGCAGATGTTTTGGAAATCAGAAGACTGAACAAATCTGGTGAACTTCAATAAAATCTTCACACTCCACACATTGTTAGCATTTGCCCTCATCAGAAAATATATAAACCTCAAACTTAATCAAAGGTATCTCAAATGCCTCTCACAGAAAAGGAAGACATACTCAATAGGGGTGTCGAAGAGATAATTGTTAAGTCCGAATTCATCGATAGGTTGAATTCGGGGCAGAAAATGCGTCTTAAAATGGGCTTTGATCCTAGCGCTCCCGATATTCATGTGGGGCATGCCGTAGGTTTAAGGAAACTCAGGCAACTACAAGAGATAGGCCACCAAGTTGTATTGATAGTTGGGGATTGGACAGCTCAAATTGGAGATCCTAGCGGAAGATCTCAAACAAGAAATATGCTAAGTATTGAGGAAGTTCACTCCAACGCACAGACATATTTGGACCAATTTTTTAAAATTGTTGACAAAGATAGGACAGAAATCAGATGGCAAAGTGAATGGTTTGGGCCTTTCACTCTAACTAGCGTAATCGAACTAACCAGTAAATTTACGGTAGCCCAGATATTGGCGAGGGAAGATTTTGCAAAAAGATTCGCAGAAAACCAGCCAATATCTATAACAGAACTATTGTACCCGTTGCTTCAGGGATATGACTCTGTAGCTATAGAATCGGATGTTGAATTTGGTGGGACGGATCAGAAATTTAATTTACTGGTCGGAAGAGAACTGCAGCAAATGAGAGGTATGAAAGCCCAGCAATGTTTCATAATGCCTTTGCTTCCAGGAACAGACGGTGTCAAAAAAATGAGTAAAAGCCTAGGAAACTACATCGGAATAGATGAGGCACCGCAAGAAATTTTTGGTAAGGTCATGTCAATTCCAGATTCATTGATATTGCCTTATTTTGACTGGCTTACCGACACTCCTACCAATGAAATTACTGAAATCAGAAAATCATTGGAAAGCCAATCGGTTAATCCAATAGAACTGAAAAAAAATGTGGCATACAAGTTGGTAACTGACTTTCACGGTGTAAAATCTGCAAGTTTGTCTAGGGATTTTTTTGAAAAGACGGTTCAAGGAGGCCAGGCCCCAGATGACATGCCAGAATACCTTATTCCTTCAGGTGATGCCGCTGCCGGCATTAAGCTGAGTAATATTCTTGTCGGCAGTGGACTAACATCCAGTTCTGGAGAAGCCCGACGTCTTATAGAACAAGGTGCCGTCAGGATCAATGAAACTCAAATAATGCAAAACCAACCAGTAAACCAACTTGAAAAAGGAATTCTTCGGGCAGGTCGGAGAAAGTATGTAAGGCTAATATAAAATAGCTATTAATTTCATCTATTATTCAAGTTGCCCCGTTGCTGTGATAAAATTCGCAAGCTTGTTTTTCATATGTAATTTCAGCATCAATAGCTGATGCGGAGGAAGAAATTGGTTAATCTCAGAATCCCTGGTCCAATTCCTGTAAACGACGATATATTGGAGTCTATGGGAACCCCAATGATAAACCACCGCGGTCCTGAATTTAAGGAAATTTTATACAGAACTACAGAAAGATTGAAAACGGTTTTCTCTACAAAAAATGATGTCTACATAATAACCGGGTCTGGAACATCAGCGATGGAAGCGGCCGTTGTAAACACTTTGTCCCCCGGGGACAAAGCTATCAATGCAACTGTCGGGGTTTTTGGAAATAGGTTCGGAGTTATATCTGAACGATATGGTATAGATTTAGTGAGTCTAGAATTCCCTTTCGGTTCGGATGTTGACTTAGATGTCCTACGCAACTGCCTTAACGCCAACCCTGACGTAAAAGCTGTAATGGTCACCCACAACGAAACTTCCACTGGGGTTACAAATAACCTACAAGGCATTTCGACCGTGGTTAAAAAAGAATATGATAAATTGATTTTGGTAGATGGGATAAGCAGTGTTTGCTCTCTACCACTTGAAACGGATCTTTGGGATCTCGATGTAGTTGCAACCGCTTCTCAAAAAGGTTGGATGCTTCCTCCAGGGCTAGCGTTTATTAGTTTTAGTGAAAAGGCATGGGAGGCACATTCACGATCGACTATGCCCAGATTCTATTTAGATATGGCTGAGTACAAACGGTACTACGAAATAGGTCAACCTCCTTTCACACCATCAGTTTCATGTATGTTCGCTCTTGATTTAGCTCTCGACCAAATTGTCACAGAGGGCATGGGATCCGTCTTTAAAAGACACGCATCGATTGGTCAATACACAAGAGACTGCATTGCAGAATTGAACCTAAATATATTCCCAAACAGTAAGGAGATAGCCTCCAATACTTGCACTGCGGTGGAAGTACCTGAAGGGGTAGACGGATCTAAACTTGTCTCTAAAATGAGGGATGAGCACAAAGTGGTTCTAGCAGGGGGTCAGGCTTCTCTCAGCGGGAAGATTTTCAGGATCGGTCACATGGGGCAAACAACAGAATCAGACATAAAAGGCGCCATGGACGCGCTAAAAATCGTTCTACCAGAAATTGGATTCAGGAATTAATTACTCTAACTATCTCTTAATTAGAAGCCACCGCCGAAGCATTATCCAAAAGCTCTTTAAGTTCCTTTCCTTCTATAGTTTCATGTTCTATTAAATGAGATGCCAATGCGGTTAATTTACCCATGTTGGTGTCAATTAAATTTTTGGCGATTTCATAGGCGTGTTGTATCAACCCATGTACTTCTTCATCAATAGTTTGAGCTACTGTGTCGCTATAGTCCCTCTGCTCTGAAATTTCTCTTCCTAGAAATACCAGTTCTTCACGTTTACCAAAAGTTCTAGGCCCCAGTTTCTTACTCATACCCAACCTTGTAATCATAGCCCTTGCAATATTTGTAGCTTGTTCCAAATCATCGCCTGCTCCTGTGGTTACCTCAAAAAATACCAACTCTTCAGCTACTCTACCTCCAAGCGCTGATGCCAGCCTAGCCTCCAACTGGTTTTGGGTTACTAGTTGAGTTTCCTCCTCCGGCATAAATCGAGTGTGTCCCCCAGTTTGGCCTCTAGGCACTATAGTTACTTTATAGGGAGGGTCCGCGTGTGGAAGCAGATGGGCCACCAGAGCATGCCCTGCTTCATGGTGAGCCACCATCTTTTTTTCTCTATCACTGACCACTTTGTTCTTTCTCTCTGGACCAGCTATTACACGATCAATGGATTCTGCCATCTCATCGTACGTTATTGTCTTTTTATCCCGCCTCGCAGCCAAGATAGCTGATTCGTTAAGTAGGTTCATCAAATCAGCCCCACTAAACCCTGCAGTCTGCTTGGCTATTGACTCCATATCGGTATCCTCAGAAATTGGCTTACCTTTTGAATGGACGTTCAATATTTCTTCCCTACCCTTCACATCTGGGCTATCCAAAGTTACTCTTCTATCAAAGCGCCCAGGCCTCAATAAAGCTGGGTCAAGAATATCTGGTCGGTTCGTGGAGGCCAGCACAATTACATTAGTTCCCGAGTTGAAACCGTCCATTTCTACCAGTATCTGGTTCAAAGTCTGTTCTCTTTCATCATGCCCTCCACCTAGGCCTGCACCTCTATGTCTACCGACAGCATCAATTTCGTCAACAAACACAATACAGGGAGCGTGCTTTTTTGCCTGATCAAATAGATCTCTGACTCGCGATGCCCCCACACCAACAAACATTTCAACAAACTCGGACCCACTTATAGAAAAAAAGGGAACCTCCGCTTCACCAGCTACAGCACGAGCCAGTAGGGTTTTACCAACACCAGGTGGGCCCATCAACAAAACGCCTCTAGGAATCCTGGCACCCAAAGCTAAAAACCTCTCTGGGGATTTCAAAAACTCCACAACTTCCTGTAACTCTTCCTTAGCCTCGTCTACCCCAGCAACGTCAGAAAAACTTACAGTAGGATTGTCTTTGTCAAAAACCTTTGCTTTCGATTTACCAAAATTAAATGTTTGGCTGGTACTGCCCTGTGCCTGCTTCATCATGAAGAGTAATACGGCCCCAAAAAAAATAATGGGTAGGAAATTAAGTAGTATTCCGAAAAAACTCCCAATACCACCAGTTCCGCGAACAGATACATCCACACCCCCTGCACCACTACTAACTCCAGCCACTTCCAACTGTTCCACAATACTCGAGCCCGATTCCTTCCTTGAAGTGTACTGGCTACCATCAGATCCAACCGCGGTTAGGCTATCCCCACTTATCTCAATCGACTCCAATTTATTCTCAGATGCGAGCGATATCACTCTACTGATTGGTATTTCTGAAGATTCTCCAAATGGCTCCTTAAAGACCGTCAGGAATATGGCCATTACGCCGACAGCTATTAAAAGATATATAAACATGCTTCTCATGGAACGCATATTCATCTAACGTTCTCCATATACTCTTATACTTAGATAATTTCTAAACTGTACCGCTTTTCTTCAACACATTGGGGCTTTTAATAGTACATTACACCCCTACGTTGGGGCAAAGACTTAAGGTTCAGTATCTGCACAAAAATTCACGTTTGCTATAATCTACAACCTCGGAATAGCGCGGTATTTTTAAACAGGCTTTCGAAGCCTACTGTCTATTTTCGTATAAATGAAAAATTTGATGTTGGAGAAATACACCTTCAGGTTCAGGGGAAATGAATATAGCCCACAACAAATCTAACGATTTAACCAGAGAAGACATTTACCAGCTTCTTGCCGAAGACATGGTTACACCGATATTTGTGTCTGATTCCAATGAGTCGAAAACTTTTATTGATCAAGTTGCCACTGCCGAGGGCAGTCCTCTAATAATCATGGAATTAAATCTTCTAAATAAACCGCAAATATCTAAGGTATTGGAATTATGCAAAGAAACAAACCTTCCAACACTAGCAATAATTTCACCTGATGACCTAATGTCACTGGATACCGATATGATAATCACAGATTTTATTGTTTCCCCTTTTCTTGAGGAAGAATTAACTACAAGGTCAATATTTTCTGTAAAGAGAGCAACCGTTGCACCTTTGGAAGAAGATCTGATAAATAGAGGAGACCTTACAATCAATCCTTCCAATTATGAGGTTCTTATAAACAATATCAGGGTTAATCTGAGGTTTAAGGAATATGAGTTGCTACTGCTTTTGGCATCTAACCCCGGCAGGGTATATGACCGGGCAACGCTCTTGAACCAAATATGGGGCTATGATTATTTTGGTGGAACGAGGACAGTGGATGTGCACATAAGAAGGCTAAGAAGCAAAATAGAGAATAATTCAGAAAATCCATACATTGAAACTATCTGGAACGTTGGATATAGATTTAGATCCTCTAACTAGGCTCTACCGTTCATTTACCTTCTGTTAAATAATTTTGACCTCCCTCTGATATCCTCAATATAATGCCCTTAGGAATTCGGACATTCTCGTATCCAGGCTATAAGAAAAAAAAATGCTGAGAACAACCCAATGGAAACAAATTTGAAAATCAAGAACGATTTGCTTCTGCAAATGTACGAAGAGATGGTTCTTTGTCGAACTCTTGATGAGCGTATCTGGATGCTAAATCGCCAAGGTAAGGCGGCTATCATGGCTTCTTCGCAGGGACATGAAGCAGGACAAATTGGGTCAGTGGCAGCCCTTCGGAAAGGATATGATCAATGCTACATTTATTATCGGGACCTTGCCGTGCTGCTTACACTTGGATTGACCCCAGCCGAAATAATTAAAGGTTTTGTTGCGAAAAAAGGAGAGCCATTAAGCGGGGCAAGGCAGTTCCCAACTCATGGTGCCCATCCTGAATATGGTGTAATTAATCTTTCAAATGTCATAGCAACACAGATACCTCAAGCCGTTGGAGCAGCATTGACTGCAAAGATGAAGAAGGAAGACAGGGTCATAATGGTGTATTTTGGGGACGGGGCTTCCAGCGCAGGTGATTGCCACGAAGCCATGAATTTTGCTGCCATCCACACGCTTCCTGTTATATTTTTTTGCGAAAACAATGGATATGCCATATCTGTTCCGTTATCTAAGCAAATGGCTGTGGATAATGTTGCTGCGAGAGCTGAAGGGTATGGAATGCCTGGAATAGAAATAGATGGGTGCAATATCGTAGAAGTATATGAGACTACCGTCGAAGCTGTGGCTAGAGCTAGAACCGGCTTAGGGCCCACTTTAATAGAAGCGAAGGTCGAGCGATATCTTCCTCACACCAGTGACGACGACGACTCCATATATCGATCTTCTCAAGAGATTGAAGAAGCAAAGAAAAGAGATCCCTTGAGGTTACTTAGAGAACAGCTTCTGGAAGGAAAGATCCTGGACCTAAAAGAAGACAAATATATTCGTGAAAATGCAAAAGAAACTGTAAATAGAGCAACTGAAGAAGCAGAGGATGCCCCGTATCCTGAAACTGTCGATTTTTTCAAACATGTGTATGCGGAGTAGATAAAGGAAATGGCTGTAATAACTGTATTAGAAGCTATTAGGGAAGCCATGCGCGAAGAGATGCGGAACGATGAACGAGTGTTCATCATGGGGGAAGATATTGGTGTCAGGGGGGGGGTATTCCTTGCCACCGAAGGTTTCTTATCTGAATTCGGTGAGGAAAGGGTAATAGACACACCCCTTGCTGAATCTTCAATAGCCGGAATCGCTTTAGGAGCAGCCATGAGTGGGCTCCGGCCTATTGCCGAAATAGAATTCGCCGATTTTATTTGGCCAACTATAAATCAAATTGTTGGTGAGGCCGCAAAGGTACGATATGGTACAGAAGGTAAACTAAACGCCCCGCTGGTGCTGCGAGCCCCGCAAGGTGGAGGAGTAAGGGGAGCCCTATACCACTCGCAAAGCGTTGAAGCTCTTTTTGCGCATACTCCAGGGCTAAAAGTGGTAACACCTTCAACTCCATATGATGCAAAAGGCCTGTTAAAGTCCTCAATAAGAGACGACGACCCAGTAATATTCCTCGAGCACAAAAGGACATACCGGCTCGTAAAAGGTGAAGTGCCGGACCAAGAATATACAATTCCATTAGGAAAAGCTGATGTAAAGAAACCCGGTGAAGACATAAGTATAATTACCTATGGATTGATGGTACATCATTGCTTGGAAGCGGCCCAAATAGCCAGTTCAGAAAACATTAGTGTGGAAGTTTTAGATCTAAGAACTGTAAGGCCACTGGATGTGGAAAGCATCATTAACACAGTGAAAAAAACCGGAAAAACTCTAATAGTTTATGAGGACAATCAAGCACTCGGGATTGGATCTGAAGTATCGGCTTTAATTTCCCAACACGCCTTTGAGTACTTGGATGCTCCGGTCATCAGATTAGGTGGACCTGAAGTCCCGGCAATGCCTTTCAGCCCACCACTTGAAAATATGTTTATGATAGACACAGAAAAAATATCGACAGCAATCAAAGAATTAGCAGAGTATTAGAAACCATGAAGATTGAACTTCCACAGGTAGGTGAATCTGTCACTGAAGGGATCATAGGCAGATGGTTAAAAAATGTTGGGGATAAGATAGAAAAATATGACCCCTTGGTCGAAGTCGTCACCGATAAGGTTAATATGGAACTTCCCTCCCCGGTACGAGGAGTTCTTCGGGAAATAATCGCTAATGAAGGCGAAACCGTCCAAATGGGCGGTCTCATTGCCGACATCGAAACAAACGAAAATGAAGAAAATGCTAATCACGATAAATCTGGACCAGATGTAACAGAACAGGATATTGGCACTACGGGTGTGCTTTTAAAAAATACTGCTCCTGTCGGGCCGACTGGATCTGGTGGTCCAATTAGCCGAGAGGAACCCCTATCAACTCGGGGCAAAAATCCATCCCAAAAAAGCCGATACTCTCCAGCAGTTTTAAGGCTAGCAGAGGAGAATAAAATAGACCTATCTCAAATTGCTGGCACTGGAATTAACGGAAGGATCACCCGAAAAGACGTAGCCGCATTTATTGAATCAGGTTTAACTCCGCCAGAAAACAAAGATTTACCAGCGATGCCAGCAAACAACACCAACCTTAGGGAAGATCAAGAAAAAATTCCCCTTAGCCCGGTGAGAAAAATGATAGCGGCCAATATGGTAAAAAGCGCAACTTTAATACCCCAAGCTTGGAGCGAAGTAGCTGTAGATGTCACGGGGATGGTATTAAAAAGACAAAGCATTAAAAAATCCTTCATGGATAAGGAAGGTATCAACATCACCTACTTGCCGTTTGTAGTAAAGGCAGTTGCCGAATCACTAAAGAAAAATCCATTACTGAATTCATCATGGTCAGAAGAAGGAATCATCCTGAAAAAAAACATAAATATTGGTATAGCTGTTGCAGCCCCTGACGGATTGGTAGTTCCAGTAATACACAACGCCGATCTATTCAGCATAGCCGGAATAGCTGGCATTATGGAAAATCTCGTAACCAAGGCAAAAAATGGTAAGTTGGGCCTACCCGAAGTCCAGGCTGGTACATTCACTTTAAATAATACAGGCGCCTTGGGATCTGCATCCTCCAGACCATTAGTGAACCATCCTCAGGCAGCCATAATGACTACAGAAGCAATCGTCAAACATCCCGTGGTCAGAGAAGATGCCATAGCCATAAGATCTATGATGAATATCTGCTTATCCTTTGATCACAGAATAATGGATGGAGCAGAAGCAAGTGCGTTCAGTATGTCTGTGAAGAACTTGCTAGAAAATATAAATTCAGAAACACCAATTTACTAGCCGAGGCCAGAATGCTGACTACATACTATGGTTTAGTCAGGTATGACATAAGTCAAGTCATGCAGCAGAAAACTCATGCTAAAGTAGCAGCAGGAGGAGACGACCAGGTTCTGATTTTTCAGCACCCAAATGTATACACTTTGGGTAGGATGGGAAGACCGGAGGATATATTAATAGAAACCGATGCCATTAAACGGCTGAATCTTGAAATTCGAAATACCGATCGAGGTGGAGAAGTGACTTATCACGGCCCAGGTCAGCTAGTAGTTTACCCAATAATAAAATTAGATCGGATTGAATTAACACCATCTGGATATGTCAATTCACTGAAAGTTTCTATCGCTGAGTGTCTTGCTGATTATGGCATCATCACGAACGAGCAAAATATGCCGACCGGAGTCTGGGTGGAAGACAGGAAGATAGCCGCTATTGGAGTCAGGGTCAGCAAAAAGACCACTTCACATGGATTGGCCTTAAATATAACTACAGATTTATCCTATTTCAATCACATTATTCCCTGCGGCATGCATGGTTGTGTGGTCACTTCCATTGAAGAAGAGATTGAAGATCACCCAAAGATTGAAGATGTAGCTCACAAACTCGCATGTAAATTAGAGAAGGCTTGGGGCAATCGAATGACCTGGAAAGACGATTCATCTAATCAGGATTCTGGCCCGTCACCAACCATATAACCCGCTCTGACATATTTGTTGTCCTATCTGCAACTCTCTCTAGGTCGTGAGCCACCCAAATTAGGTAGGTAGCTCTTTGTATGGTGCTCGGATCCGCCATCATAAAGGTCAAAAGCTCCCTATACACTTGGTTGTAAAGTTCATCGACCACGTCATCATCATCCCTAACGGAGGTAGCCAAGGTAGTATCTCTATTTATGAAAGCTTCAGTACTCCTTCTCAACATATCGGTTGCAAGGTCAGACATACGTGGGATATCTATAAGTGGCTTTAGTGGTGGAAGATCTCCCATTGCCAAACTGATTTTGCCAATACCTTCAGCATAATCCCCTATCCTCTCAAGTTCCGTGGCCATCATCATCACGGATATGATTACCCTCAAATCTCCTGCCATAGGCGCTTCCAAAGCTATTAATTCTATACATTTATCTTCAATATCTTGCTGCTTCTCATCGATGGCATCATCATCATCTATAACCTGCTGAGAGGCATTGATATCTCTGTTACGAAGGGCATCGATCGACTTAAAAACGGCCTTCTCTACCATACTGGATAACTGAATCAACTCGTCCTGGACAATTTTAAGATTATTTTCGAAATCTTCTCTTGGCATCTGTCACCCCTCTAACTGAATCTACCCGTTATATATTCTTCGGTTCTTCGATTGGTAGGATTCGTGAATATTTTCTGTGTGTCATCATGTTCTACAAGATACCCAGATCGATCTTCACCCACCATAAAGAAGGCCGTTTCATCTGACACTCTTGCCGCCTGTTGCATATTATGAGTAACGATGACAATGGTGTAATTAGTCTTTAATTCTCTCACTAAATCTTCAATAGCCAAAGTAGCTATTGGATCCAACGCAGAGGCCGGCTCGTCCATTAAAATTACCTCTGGTTCAACGGCAAGAGTACGAGCTATGCATAATCGTTGCTGCTGCCCACCCGAAAGAGTGAAAGCGCTATCGTTAAGTCTATCTTTCACTTCATCCCACAAAGCAGCCTGCTTTAGTGATTTCTCTACAGCTTCATCCATATCACCAGAAAACCCATTTACCTTAAGACCAAAAGCAATATTTTGGTATATAGATTTAGGAAAAGGGTTAGGTTTTTGAAAAACCATACCGATTCTAGATCTTATTTCTGTTGCATCCACATTTGAGTCATATATATTCCTATTTTCGAATAGGACTTCACCTTGGATTGAGGCACCCATAATCAAATCATTCATTCTGTTTAGACACCGCAAGTAGGTGCTTTTGCCGCATCCTGAAGGGCCAATTAAAGCCGTAACACTTTCTCTTTTAATCTCCATATCTACGTCTTTTACCGCCTGAAAATCTCCATAATAGACATTCAACCCTTTAACGCTTATAACAGTACTGTCTGCCAATTTATTCCTCCGATCGGGTTTGATATTTATTTCTTAAAAAGACGGCTATAGCGTTCATGGTTAGCAATATTACAAGTAATACTATTATTCCTGCAGCGGCCAAGGACCGAAAGTCATCTTGAGGCCTTGAAACCCAGTTGAATATTTGTATCGGCAGCACCGTAAAACGTTCAAAAGGATGAGCCGGTATGTAAGTTATATATACTAGAGCTGTAATAGCAATAACTGGAGCTGCTTCTCCAATAGCTCGAGACATCGCGAGAATAGTCCCTGTTAAGATTCCAGAAAATGCCGAAGGTAATACTGCTCCTTTAATGACCTGCCATTTGTCTGCCCCCATAGCATAAGCCCCCTGACGATATGAATCAGGAACGGCACGAATAGATTCTCTTGAAGCAAGAATAACAATCGGAAGAACCAACAAGGATAAAGTTAAGGCTCCGGCCATCAGTACCCTATCTAAAAACATTTCATCGCTCCCAAAACGATAAACGAAAATCCCAATACCCAGGAGACCATAAACTATGGAAGGTACTCCTGCTAAGTTTGAAACATTTATCTCAATGATCCTAGTAAGGAGATTCCTGGGCGCATATTCTTCCAGATATATTGCGGCTCCCACCCCAATAGGTACTGTGAATAGCGCCGTCAGAAACATTAACCATATGGTTCCAAACAAGGCGGATAAAAGACCTGCTTCTTTAGGATCTCTTGAAGGGAAATCCGTCAAAAATTGCCAATTTATCCAAGGTATTCCTTCTTTTAAAACATCGAAAATTAAAAGGGCCAAACCAATAATTCCCACACAAGTTGAAAGAAGAAACAGTAAATATACACAAGCTCCGATTATTTTTCTGAGCCTCCTATTAGGATTTATATTCCCTGTAATAAATTTGTCTTTGTTCATATCAGTAAGCCTCACGAAACCTTCTTACGATCCAGAATCCAAGCAGGTTCATTAAAAGGGTCATGCAAAACAAAAGCAGCCCAACTGCAAATATTGTGTTGTATTCAAAAGAGCCCACAGCTTGCTCTCCCATACTAGTTTGGGCTATGAAAGCCGTCATTGTCTGCACACTCTCCAATGGATTTAAGGTCATTTTAGGTGTAGCGCCAGCGGCTATAGTTACTAGCATTGTCTCACCAATTGCTCTCGATAACGCAATGATGAAAGAAGCTATTATTCCAGATAGAGCCGCGGGAACTACTACCCTCAGACTTACCTCATATCTTGTGGCTCCCAATGCATAAGCGGCCTCTCTCAAATTCCTCGGTACTGAAACCATGGCATCCTCACTGAGAGAAGAAACCATCGGTATGATCATAATTCCCATCACGAGTCCTGCACTCAACGCATTAAATATTAACAAATCATCAAGGACATTTTGTAAAAGTGGAGTGACAAATGTAAGGGCAAAATACCCGTAAACAACAGTGGGTATACCAGCGAGAATCTCCAGTATCGGCTTAACAATCCTCCTAACTCTATCGGCCGCATATTCTGACAAAAATATAGCAGTCATAAGGCCAACAGGCAGAGCTACTGAAGCGGCAATCACAGTTACAATTAGAGTTCCTGAAACAAGAGGCAAAACCCCGTATGATCTAGGCTTTAGTATAGGCGTCCACCTAGTACCGGTGAGAAATTCCCAAAGGTTTATTTCCTTAAAAAACCCATACCCTTGATACAACAAGATTATTAAAATGCCCACTGTCGTCAATATGGACACCAATGCACATAACATAAATAGCCATTTAACAATAGATCCTTCAAGTTTTACCCATAACTTTTTTTTAGGATCCCTAAGCTCTGACACTTCGGTTATAGTCTCCTATAGCGGAATTTCATGTGGGCCATCATCTATAGCTCCATCCATTATGACCTCCTACCCCCGAGCCTCCAAATATAACTTTGAAACAACTACAGTAGAAGATTCTTAATCACCTTGCTAGCTTATCTTTGTTGTCAGTATAAGTCGCATTTCCCGAGGCTATATATCCGACTTCGTTAGTGAGGTTAGGACCGTGCTCCATGTAGAAATTTACAAAAGCTTTAACTGCCGGCCGTTGGTAGCTTTTCTCATTTACATAAATGAACAATGGTCGCGACAATGGTGTGTATTTACCGGAGGGTATTGTCTCAAGGCTTGGTTCTACACAGCCTGATCCACTGTCGACAGCAACAAGCTTCAGCTTATCCTTGTTTTCAGCATAGTAAGCATACCCAAAATAACCTAAAGAGCCTTTGTCGCCTGCGATGCCTCGCACAAGAACATTGTCGTCTGCACTTGCAGTGTAATCAGCTCTAGAAGCCTGAGCCTCTCCATTTATCTCTTCCGTAAAATAATCAAAGGTCCCGGAGTCGCTGTCAGGTCCATACAATCTCATCTTCTGATCCGGGAATCCACTTTGTACTTGATTCCAATTGGTAATCGTGGACTCCGGATTCCAAATTGCTTTCAATTCCTTAACTGTCAGACATTCCACAAAGTTATTATCGGGATTAACCATTACGGAAATTCCATCCGTACCAAGTCTGAGCTCATCATAAGTAACCCCATTTTCCTTGGCTTTACTAGTCTCCTTAGGGTTTTTCATTAGTCGAGAAGCATCAGATATATCTGTTTCTCCAACTGTAAACCTCTTAAACCCTCCCCCTGTACCGGAAACCCCTACATTTACCCTAACTTTTGGAAAAACTTTGTTGAATTCTTCTGCTACAGCCTCTGAAATCGGATAAACAGTAGAAGAACCGTCTATCTCAATTGTTCCTTTTAGCTTTGATGCTGACTCAGCTGCTGGAGCTGCACCCTCTTCCGCAGGACCACTTGCGCAGGCCATCATTATTAAAATTACGGGTAACCCTATTGTGATTATTAAACCCCGTCCTCGTTTGGTACTGCTTTCAAGTGCAAACATCAATTTATATAACACCTTTAATATTCGCAATATTCTTTTCCTGTTTTCAAATGGTTCTTTTAGATTTCTAAATCTATCTATACATAAGTTGGCCCTGATGTAAGAGGTGTGCTTTAGAAGGGTCACTTAAAACTAAAATATCTTTTGTTTTTGACTTTAGCTTATATTCAGGGTAAAAAATCCTGCCTTCATAAATCCGAAATTGATGGATTTAACTCAAAGCGAGTGTCTCATTTCAATAATTTATTCCCAGATAAATGTTAGTCGATTAAAACAAGGTTGGCTTTAACGAAAGGTTAACGAGGAATTAAAATACGGTTATTAAGAAGAGGTCTTAATTGGTGTTGAAGTCTCTAACGATTAAAAATAACCACTGAAGCAGGCATGATAACTGCTACCAATATAATTCTATTTATGAAGACGATTAATGTCATCCTGCTCATTAGCGACTCCTAGCCACGTGAAGTCGGTTCAATAACGGCAAGGTAAAGTGGAAATTACTCCCCTCACCTTCAATACTGTCAACATAGACCACTCCACCATGGGCCTGGACTATATGCTTAACAATGGCCAGGCCTAGCCCAGTCCCACCATCCCTGCGAGACCTATCAACTTTGTAGAAACGTTCAAACAAATGAGGTAAGTGTTCAATCCCAATACCGGAACCAGTATCTTGAACTGAAATTTCTAAAAATTCGTCATCAGACTTAGCACTTACTGTTACCTTACCCTCATGTGAAGTGAATTTTGCGGAGTTCTGAAGCAAATTTATCAGTATTTGAGTAATCTTCTGTTTATCCCCAAGTACCTCCACGGTATCGACTATATTAGAAGATATTGTGGGGCTATTTTCAATCTGATCTAAAATTATGGAAATAGTCTCAGCTACTAAAGCTTTTACTTCGACAGCCTCGAGTTCAATATTTTCCTGACCACTTTCAAGTCTAGAAAGTTCCAGTAAATCTGCTACCAGAGATGTCATTCTATCGACGTCTCTATCGATTCTTGTGAGGAAATCACTGGCAATTTTTCGATCCTCGTAAGCTCCATTCTCAAGCGTTCCGACCATAGCTTTTAGCGAAGCAAGCGGACTTCTAAGTTCATGTGACACGTTGCTCACGAATTCTTTGCGAGTGTTTTCTAACTGCCGAATATTTGTTAAATCATGAACAGTTATTAGTACCCCTACCTCTGAACCTGAACCCACAGGTGTTGTAGTCACGCTTAGATAACGTCTAATTTCTGGTATCTCAATCTCATCTTGTATTGACTCTTTCCGTTCAACACAATTAGAGGCCATGCGAATTATTTCGAAATCCCTGATCACGTCAGCTAATCTCAAACCTAAATACTTTGAATTTTCTAAGTTGAAAATGGCTTGGGCTGTCTTGTTTAGTAAAGTGATCGTTCCATTTTCATCCGTAACGATCACCCCATCCCCCATAGTATCCAGAAGAGCAGATAGAGTGTTTCTTTCAGATGAAAGAGCGATAACCGTTCCAGATATAGTCTCCGCCATATGGTTAAAAGCATTCGATAAATCTGAGGTTTCATCCTTTGAAATTGAAGTGACCCGATGGTCTAGATCCCCTTCAGAAATCAAGGAAACCCCCGTGATTAACTTATTTATCGCTCGGTTGATCCTTCTGCTGGTATAAATAATTACCACCAACGCGGCAAATGTTGTCATTAGGCCAACCAATATTACAATGGCTACTAATTCGCTAGCCTGGACCGAGTAAACCTCGCCCAGCCGATTAAATACATAGACACTTGAAAAAATGATGACGAGAGTCACCAGAACTAAAAAAACTGAGATTATTTTCCCTAGAGGTGAGCTAAAAATAATTAACATCTTGATCCCCCAACAAATATACTACCCGTCGAACCGGTATCCTACCCCTCTTATTGTTACCAATTTTTTAGGTTGACTGGGGTTCGCCTCGATTTTCTCTCGAATCCATCTTACGTGAACATCTACGGTTCTAATGTCCCCAATATATTCATTACCCCACAATTTTTCCAAAATCTGATCTCTTGTAAAAGCTCTACCTTTATGTGAAGCCAAGAGATAGAGCAAATCAAATTCTTTAGGCTTCATAGAGATTTCTTCACCTCTAACAATGACCTTATGGCTGATTAAGTGAATTTCCAATTCATCGGATTTTATATCTTCAAGATCATTTTCTACCGGATTTAAAGCCGCCCTTCTGAGAACGTTTCTAACTCTGGCGATAAGTTCCCTCATGCTAAAAGGTTTAGTTAGATAATCGTCGGCTCCAATTTCAAGACCCACAACCCGATCGATCTCCTCAGTCTTGGCTGAGATCATAAAAACTGGCATATCCAAATTCTTACGGAGAATTCTGCAGACCTCAAATCCATCCATTTTGGGCAGCATAATATCCAACAACACTAAATCGGGCCTGATTTCTTGAGCCTTCTCTAGGCCTTGCTCCCCATCAATTGAGGTAAATACATCATAGCCTTCTTGGGTTAAGCTGTATTTCACCGCCTCCAAAATATTTTCTTCATCTTCAATAACGAGAATTTTTTGACTGCTCACTCCAAATCTCCTTGCTATTTGTGTGATCCTCTTAATTAATTATTAACATCGAATCATCAAATATGTAAGTCTCTAAGTAAGATTACGAAGTAAGACGTACACTGGATCTTAAAAAAATCCGGGATCAAACCTACATTGAATATTTGAATTGCTCATTGCATATTGGTGCAAAATCACAGATAAGCTGTACCAATTACAATATTTTGACCATAGGCACAGAGAGCTCGCTGGTTATATCGGTAAACCACTCCACAACTTCAGAGTGCAGGGGGATACCATTCGCTTTTCTATCTTCTTCTTCCTCATATTCGGAAAGCCCCGGATACATAACCCTATCCTGCCCAGGAGCAGGCGGTGTATCTTTCAAAACCTGAAGCATGTTATCCATGTTATCTTTGAACAATTCCACATCTGTAAATGCCTCTATATTGTATGCGCAAAAATAGTGGCAGCTGGTTCCTCCGGTCCTGCTGGTTTTACCTGAACCGATGACCATAGCACTTACAGCTCCACTTAATCCCGTAGCTAATATTTCCGACATCAAACCAAAACCATACCCTTTGTGGGAACCTTGTTCTCTTGTTCCTCCTAAAGGCAGTTGATAAAAATCACCACGGTCCGGCATTGGAACTTCTTCCCCTATAGGAGACCCATCCATCTCTGAAATCCAATTCGGAAGAAGGTTGGCCCCCACACGAGCCGCAAGTCCTAGCTTATTACCTGCTATAGCAGAGGTGGCAGCATCAAAAAGGAATGGAGGGTTATTCCTTGCAGGCGCTGCTATAGCTATCGGATTAGTACCTAACCTAGGTTCTGCACCAAAAGTGGGAAGCACACTCATTCCCCCAGCTGTGGTAGTCATGCCTATCATGTCTTCTTTAGCAGCTAGCATTGCATGATGACCAATTGCACCGGAATGTCCCGCATTGTGCATCGTCACAACACCAATTCCAACGGTTTTCGCTTTCTCAATGGCGATCCTCATTGCCTTAGGACCTAATATAACAGCCAGGCCACTATCAGCATCAATGGTTGCAGTACCTTGGGTCTCTCGTTCAATCTTCCAATCTGGACGAGGATTCAAATCTCCTGCGTTGTATCTCTCCACATAACTCCGAAGCATGTTAGATACTCCATGTGTTTCCACTCCTCGAAGATCTGTTGACACAAGCACAGTAGCACCCTCATTAGCATCTTCTGGCACAACTCCCATTTTTTCAAAAATTTGAGTTACGGTTTCCTGCAAGGATTCATGGTCTACCTTGATGATATCTTCTTTTGGAACTTTAAATCGATCTAACATATTTTTCTAATCTACCTCCGTCATCCCGAGATGAAACTAATTTTGAACAAGTAATTCCCGTAATCTATCAATAACCATCTCCAATTCTGAATCAGCAATGTTGAAGGGATCAACAGCTAACTCATCTGGTGTGCCCAAATTGCTGAGATATATAGATGGGTCTCCTGCCACCATCTGTTCCCAAACCTGATCTCGTGACAACCCATTTCTATCAGGGTCAAATGTAATCAAAGCCGTAGGTATTAGATAATCATATGGATCAAATTTGGTCTGCAAGCCGACACCCGGAATTTCTATCAAGGCATCTACAACTTGGTCACACATTTGCTGGTATCTTTTGTTTTCTTCTTCTTCATCTTCAGACAGAAATATTTCTAATGCCTTTGATAAGCCGATGATTTCCTCTTTTGCAACCTTCAAACCTCTACCTATAAACTGGTGAGGGCTCGCATTAGCATATGCAGCCTCAATGAGATCTGACCTACCGCATAGCACACCAGTCCCTTGCGGGCCTCTTATTCCTTTGCCACCACTGTAAATCACCATATCAGCCCCTTCTTTTATGAAGCGGGTAATGTTAGCTCTAGGCGGCAGGTACGAAGCGGCGTCTACAATAACAGGTATTCCTTTTGAATGAGCTACTTCACATACATATTCAAAAGGCAAAGCTCTTCTGGTTAAAAACGGTGAAAACAAATATGCAACAGCAGCTGTGTTTTCGGTAAAGGCGCCTTCCAACTCCCATGGTTGGCACCTGCGACCATCTCCAATTTCTACAAATTTGGCCCCCACGGACAGGTAACATTGATCATAAGGGAATCTATGGCTTCTATGTATGACAATTTCATTTTTCATCCCATTTGTGTCCGGCAGTTTTTTCATTCTAATAGGATCATTACCAGCAACTACCGCTGCTGCCTGCAGAATAAGACCTCCAGCGGCACCACTGGTGACCATTCCGGCCTCTGCACCGGTGACAGCTGCTATTTGCTTACCAACAGCTACATTGAGCTCATCCATATTCACCATAGTGTTAGAGGCCCGGTTCATCGCATCCATCACTTCCGGTCTAAGTCTACTCCCACCATAAGCAGTCACTGTACCAGTAGCAGATATAAGGGGACTGAGACCAAGAGATTCTAATATGTCTTTACCCGGAGAATACATTAGGAAAACCTCACACAATTCAATAACAGCATAGTAACGCCGATTATACACCGACCATTTGGAGTTTAAACTATGAACATTGCATCACCAAAGCTATAAAACCTATACCGGCTCTGGACCGCTTCTTTATAGGCCTCTAAAACATTATCCTTACCCGCAAGTGCACTGGTTAACATTAGTAAAGTAGATTTAGGCAAGTGGAAATTTGTGATTAAACTATCCACAACCCGGAATTGATATCCTGGTTTAATAAAAATGTCAGCCCATCCAGACCCTGGACTTAAAGTAGGAGATGAATTGATTCTTGCAGCATTTTCTAGAAGCCGGACCGCTGTGGTCCCTACAGATATGACCCTCCTTCCTTCAGCTTTCGCCAGATTTATTCTGTCACACACATCACGGCTAAGTTCCCAGTATTCTGAATGCATTTTGTGCTCTGAGAGATCATTGGTCTTTAGAGGCCGGAAGGAGTCCCAACCGACATGAAGGGTTACAAATTCTAGCGACACTCCTTTATCAGATATCCGTTTAAGTAATTGTTTTGTGAAATGAAGACCAGCAGTCGGGGCCGCGATGCTTCCTTCATTTTCAGCATATACAGTCTGGTATCGGTCAGCAGATACTAATGTTTCATGTATGTATGGGGGGAGAGGCACCGACCCAAAATACTCGAAGTTTAACTCAGATTCAAATTCAACTTTCCGACTACCATCAAGATATTGCTCCCGAATTCTCCCAATTAATTGTTTGCCATCCGTTCCATTTACTAGAAATTTTGTCCCCTTTCTCATTCTTCGTCCCGGTTTAACTAAGGTTTTCCAAACATTGGGACTGATCTGAGAGAGCAACAGTAGTTCGACTCTGCTTCCTCTATCCACTGTTGATCCAAACATTCTTGCTGGTATGACCCTACTGTCATTGAAGACCAACACATCCCCACGATCTAAATATTCAGAAACATCATAAAATTTACGATGCGAAATTCGACCATTTTTTCGATCCATTATCATAAGTCGTGAGTGATCTCTTGGTTCTAGTGGAGATTGGGCAATCAATTCTTGTGGAAGTTTGTAATCAAAATCAGCAGTCTTCAATTTTAGTGCCTATAGAAATTAGATGTTTGTCCCGTTCTTTAATTCTACAAGAGCAGTACACATAAAAAGTAAGCTTAAGTTGCTATTATTGGTAGAATAGGTTCCTCACTTTCAACGAACGTTGGACAAGTTTAAATAAGAGGTGCTATCCATGAGCGATTTTTACCCTGAAGACAAATGGGTCGTTGCAAATGATCTCAAAATTCATTACCTTGATTGGGGTGGTGACAAAACAAAAAAACCTCTCATATTGATGCATGGTATCGGCGGTCACGCTCATCTTTTTGATGAAATATCCCCAGAATTTTCAGACAAGTGGCATGTTATAGCCTTAGATGCTCGAGGTTGCGGTGATAGCGATTGGAGCAGAGGGGGTTATTCGGTTCAGAACTTCGCTTCCGACGTAGCCGCATTTGCTAAAGTCACCGGTCTATATCCTTTTGATTATTACGGCCATTCCCAAGGATCCCGGATAGGCATAGCTTTGGGAGCATATTACGGGGATTTTATTTCGCATCTAGCATTGGGAGATTATGGGCCAGTGCCAGACCCTTCGCCTGCCGGTAAAGCCACAGCTAACCAAAGAATGACAAAAGGCGCAAAAGAAAAACCTAGAGGTTTTTTCACACCTGAACAAGCATTTGATTGGCATAAGGAGTCCGAGTCTACTTTAAACGACAACCAATTATGGCAAATTGTTAAATACACCTATCGCACAAATTGGGATGGGATACTCATACCGAAAACTGATCCAGAGATGAAGTGGCTTTTAGGTAGAACGGCCCTTAAAGAAGGAGAATTCCTGTGGGACTGTGTACCCAGAATATCCTGCGACACAATGATTATCAGAGGCGAAACATCTACTGTGCTAGATCTTAATCAAGCCAATGAAATGGCTTCTAAGATACCTTCTAATAAAGGTGTTGTTAAGGAAATAGATGGTGCCGGACATGGCCTTCATAGCGAAAATCGCGAAGGAACGGTAAAGGCATTGAGAGAATTCTTCTCCGGCCAAAACAATTAAGAATTATATCGATGTCTCTGAATAGCATCATAAATTTCCTTTATGAAGCCGTTACCAATTTCTTATCTAAAAATTGTGTTTCCATGGCGGCAGCTATTTCTTTTTACGCATTGTTTTCAATGTTCCCACTGGGTTTGGCTGTGGTATCTGTAATGGCATTCATCATTGGCCCAGACAGCGACAGAACCGAGTTGGCAAGTCAAATGGCAGAAGTTCTGCCTGTTTCAAGTGAATTAATCGGTTCGACTATGGAAGGTCTAGTGAAAGCTCGTACCATCACCGGGATCGCCAGTTTTCTTGGATTGATATGGGCTTCGTCTGCAGCTTTTGGGGCCATTAGAAGAGGGATCAATACAGCTTGGGGAGTAACAAGTCCCAGGCCTTTCTTTAAAGAAAGGTTGATAGATATCGGCTTAGTTTTTGGCGCAGGAATACTGGTTTTGATAATACTTTTGACTGCCCCTATCATCTCGGTTGTAACAGATCTTTTCAAACATTTTGACCCAGACGGAGATCTCCGAATAGATTTTATCCTTGGCTTAGTAGCACAACTAATTTCACCAATATTGGCGTTCATATCTATAATGATACTTTACGCATGGATGCCAAATATGAAAGTGAGAATGCAGTATGTGGTACCCGGCGCCCTTATTGCCACTATAGGGTTTATTGCCGGGCAGTGGTGTTTCATATGGGTGGTGAGTACGTTCTCTCTTTATAATGCAGTTTATGGATCTGTAGGAGCATTTTTAGCCTTGCAAGCATGGCTTTATATCTCCGCCATCATATTACTTTTTGGAGCGCAACTCACATCGATGTTCCATAAATATGGTGTTGGAGAAGATGAGAAAAGCAAATTAGATAGAATGTTCCTTGCATTGAAAAGACGGGGTAATTTGATTGTTCGTTCAATTAAACCTTAGAAATATTCGCTCTTTCCTTTTGGCAATAGCTATTTTGGCAACTTTTGCTTGCTCTGGTGATGAGGCTCGCTCTCCTGTCATTGATTCAAATGACCTTACCCAGAAAATCATATTTGAAAATGCTCATTTGGATACCCCTCCCCACATTACACAAAATTTGTTCCCTTTGGCCGATTTAGTTGAAAATGTCCAACAATCTGTCGTATCCATATCCGTAGACATTGTTTCAAAGGGCCGCTTCTTTGATTTTACAGATGAAGGATCGGGAACCGGCATAATCATCAGTAATGATGGGTATATTGTTACCAATTATCATGTAATACAAAACACTTCTGATATAGAAGTATCTCTATCAGATGGCAGAAACTATTCAGCTGAAATAGTAGGACTTGATGTTTTAACTGATCTCGCTGTAATAAAAATAGAAGCGGACAACCTTTCTACAATTAAATTTGGGGAATCTGGTGTACTTAGACCCGGAGATTGGGTATTTACCATTGGGAACGCATTGGGTTTAAGGGGTGGCCCAAGCGTGACATTCGGCATCATAAGTGGTGTCGGAAGAACAGTTCAGACTGAAAGAGGCGATTTATACGACATGATTCAAACTGACGCTGCTATCAATCAAGGTAACAGTGGTGGTCCTTTAGTCAATCACGAGGGAGAAGTTATTGGCATAAACACGGCTGTCTACAGTGGTGCCCAAGGAATAGGGTTTTCAGTCTCTTCTTCGGTTGCACAACCGGTGATAAATAGCCTCATAAAAAAGGGAAAGGTGACACGGCCGTTAATAGGACTCCGTGGTATAAATACAACCAATACAATTTCAAAAAGGTATGACTTAGGTGTCTCAGAAGGTATATTCGTTACTCACATATCATCGAATGGTCCTGCAGATAACGGAAAACTTAAGGTGGGGGATGTCATTACCGCAATTAACGGAACCTCAACTCCAACTATGTCAGAGTTCTTGCCCCTCCTTTGGGGTTATGGTGTAGGTGATACAGTAACAGTGACCTATATTTCTGAAAAAACTCCCTTAGTGACAGACATAATCCTGGATGTAAGACCTTGAATTAAGATCTTTCCCCTGAAATTATAGCGATTGACCCCATCCCTTTAGTCTCGACAACTAAGTTTCGCAATCCTGCGCCTTCTAAAATTTCAGAAAGCTGCGTAACTGACATAAAATTCTGAACAGATTCCGGAAGATATTTATAAGCTTCGTAATCCCCAGCAAAAAATCTTCCCAGTTTGGGGGTCATCCACCTGAAATAACGCAAAAATAAAACAGATGCCAATCTACCTCGAGGCCTAACGATTTCCAACACGGTAACTTTGCCACCCCGCCTAGTTACTCTTACGATATCTGCCAGTGCCTTCGGCAGATCAGAAAAATTTCGTACCCCAAATCCAACCGTGACACTAGCAAACCTTTCCTCTGAAAACGGCAAAAGATGTGCATCCCCTATCACAGGAATAAATCTACCATCCAACCCCAATTTAACGCTCTTGCTTATAGCAACATTTAACATTTCGGGAGAAAAATCCAATCCAACCACAATCTCGACGTTGGAATGTTTAAGTAAGTCAAAGGCAAAATCACCAGTGCCAGAAGCAACATCTAAAATATCCCCCGAGACATGGGTTGCAGCCAATTTCGCCGCATTTCTTCTCCATATATAATGCATCCCGACAGTCATTAGGGTATTTAGTAGATCATATCGGCGTGATATTCTTCCAAACATTGATGCCACAAAAGCCGATCTATCATTACCTTTAAGCTGAACCAAAGTATTTCTAATTCCTCAAATATTTGATCGTAAATGGCACATTATTCACCAATTCAGTTGCAAGTAACCCCGAAGATCCAATTTGAAGGGAAATTGATTCAGCAGTTTTACCATGAATGTAAACCCCCAAGGAAGAAGCTTCCAAAGGACTACTGCCCTGTCCAATGAACCCTGCAATCAAGCCTGCTAATACGTCGCCAGTACCAGCAGAAGATAAAATGGGATTTGCAAAAGGACTTATTGTTGAAGAACCATTTGCATCACATATCACAGTATTGGCACCCTTTAAAACCACAACAACTCCCCATTGCTCCGAAAATCTTTTTGCCACATTTAGGCGATCCGATTGTATTTCTGACACCGGTAGCCTAGTTAAACGTGACATTTCCTTAGGATGTGGGGTTAATATACTGTCAAAAGGTATCCTATCCCACCAGTTCGAAATTTTTGAAAGTATATTCAACCCGTCGCCATCTAAAACAAGCTGAGGAAGTTTAATGTTAGACAGAACTAGGTTTTGAAAAATCCTATGTGTTGTTCGGGAAGTTCCAAATCCACATCCAATTAATAAAACTTTATAGTCTTCCACTGCTTCAAAAATTTGCCTTGCCATATGTTGGCCGGACCTTACATCCATTCTGTCCTCTTTGAGACGCAAAAAGGTAGCTTCCGGAAGCATATTAGCCATAGGATTTACTAAATCCTTAAAGGTTGCGATAGTCACAAGCCCAAGCCCTGTTTTCATAGCTGAGGAAGCTGCAAGAACCGGTGCACCAATGTAGTTATCTGATCCACCTACTACCATCGCTTTTCCATAACTACCTTTGTGGGACGCAATCGATCGGCCTGGCAAAATGGGTTTTACATATTCATCCGACAACAATGTGGTATCTATCTCAACGCTTAAATGATTCGGCAAACCAATATCACAAATAATTATTTCCCCACAAAAATCAGCAGCGGGCTGGTTAACATGACAAGGTTTCAGATGGCCAAGTGCAAGCGTCACATCCGGTTTAAAAGCTGTTGGATCCACTGCAGAGGTGTCAGAATCTACACCAGAAGGAACGTCTATAGAAAAAAACTTCGCTTTTTTTTCATTTAAGGCCCTAATGTCAGAAAGGACCGTTTTAAAGGGATCACGAATGGGTAAACTGGTACCGATACCTAAAATGCCGTCGACTATTATGTGGGCATTTATTAAAAGTGAATGTATAGAGGAAAAAGCGCAATTTTCTTTTCCTTCACTTATATCTATTAATGAAATTCCCTTCTCCAAAGTTTCCTGACGCCTTAAGTCAGGTTCTGAACGTGGTTTGAGAATCACGGCAGTAACTGAGGCTCCCCATTTAGCTAAGTGACCACTAGCTATTAAACAATCAGATCCGTTGTTTCCTGTCCCGACGAGCGAAACTACTCTCAAGCCTTTCACCGGCCCCATATTTTTCGCTATGTGGCTCGCTATTGAAAACCCAGCGTTATTCATCAATTCATTGGTGGATATTCCGAGTGTTTCACTCCTAGCTTCAAGGTCCCGCATTTGGTGAGATGAGACGATTTTCAAGACTTTTTACTTCTCAGGGCCTAACCCATATAAGTTTGGCCACCATAGTACTAAACACAAGTTCATCTTGACTACATTCTAGTGTTACGATTCCTCTTGGTAAAGATGAGTCAATTATCCTAATGGAAGTATCTGGGATAAATTTCTTTTCAACAAAATAGGCTAATAAGTCCTGATTGTCCTCAGGAACTCTGTCCAAAACATATTTGCTGCCAGGCTTACACTTATCTAACGTTATAGCGTTAGCTGGAATAGTATAGCCACTGCCTGGTATCGGGTGTCCAAAGGGGCAGGTCTGAGGGTTATCTAGTAAGTCTACAACCTTCTGTTCCAGGTAAGGAGACATCGTGTGTTCTAGTCTATGTGCCTCAATGTGAGCAAACTCAAGGTCAATATGCAAAACATCTACCAAAAGTCTTTCAGCCAGACGGTGTCTTCGTAAAATAACTTCCGCATATTGACGACCATTTTTGGTCAAAACAATCTCTTTGTCTGTGGAGATGCCAACCAGTTTTTCTCTGGACATCCTTCTGATCATGGCACTGACAGAAGGAAGTGATGTACCCAACCCTTCTCCCAGCGGCAAAGTTTTAAAATGCTCAGACAATTGAGCAACGGAAACTTTGATCTGTTGTTCCTCAAGGCGAAGAATAGACATAAGATAGTTTTCCATTGCCATGGATAATCTAGAGGTATTAAAAACAGCTGACGTTATGGCTCTCGAGTTTGCCAAAATTCGCACCTATCTCTATAGCACCAGGGAACTCAAGTTACAGTTTAAGTTACCGCTTGGTGTACTGTTTGGCCTTTCGTGCTCCCTTAAGGCCAGGTTTTTTACGTTCTTTCACACGTGAATCTCTGGTAAGTAACCCTGCCTTTTTCAGCTCATCTCTGTATCGGCCATTGTCAATTTCAGCAAGAGCCCTTGATATGCCGTGCCTTATGGCTCCAGCTCGTCCGCTAACTCCACCACCTTTTACCTTGGCCACGACCCGAAACTTTCCCTTGGTGTTTGTTACAGTGAAAGGCTCATTTATTATTTGTTGCCATGTACTAAAAGGAAAAGCGTCTTCTATTAATTTGTCTTCCACAACAACAGGGCCAGCATCCTGATATAGCCTAACCTGCGCCACTGAAGTTTTTCTTCTACCAACTGCATATGTGTACTGTTGTTCAACCAATGTTTTCTCCTTTCCGAATGAGGCAATTAACCCTTCGTCACTCAGCAGATTTTATTTGCGCCTGATGAGGGTGTTCATTTCCTGAATAAACTTTCAATCTACCCAACATTCTCCTCCCCGGTATGTTTTTTGGCAGCATTCCTTTGACAGCCTGTTTAATAACACGGTCAGGGTGTTTATCCAGCATTTGCTGTAAAGTTCTTTCCGTTAAACCACCATGGTATCCACTGTGTCGGTAGTATTTCTTTTGCTCTATTTTCTTTCCTGTGACATGAATTTTTTCCGCATTTACTACAACCACATAGTCCCCTGTATTCAAATACGGAACATATCCAGGTTTGTGTTTGCCCTGCAAAAGTATCGCAATTTCCGAGCTTATCCTACCTAGTGTTTTGCCTTCCGCATCAATTACATGCCAATCCGGCTTCAATTCACTTATATTCGGCTGTTCCATTCTTTGTTTTATTGCCATAGCTATATTCCTCAATTCACATGAGTTAAATCACACTAATTCTCATAAATAGTTCTCATAAATTATTTTTTCAAGACACAAACCTTTTGCAGGCATCGCATTGCTCCTAGCAGAACCTTCACCGTTAATTAGATCCTGGACCTCCTGCAATTTTAGGTTTCCCCTACCCAAATCCACCAAACTCCCCACCATACGCCTTACCTGATGAGGAAGAAAGGCATTTCCTTCAACCTCATAAGTGAGCATTTCAGGCTCATAAATCCATTCAGATCGATAAATCATTCTGACAGTAGTTTTGTTATTTTCCACCTTACCGGCAAATTTACTAAAATCATGTTCTCCGAGGAACAATACAGCACCCTCACACATGAGATCTCTATCGAGATTGCCAATGACACAATGTGTATACAATCTCTTCAAAGGGGATTGAAACTTCGAATTAAGAATCGAATATCTGTAAATCCTTGATTTCGCGTCTCTCCTAGGATCAAAACTCTTTCCCACTTGAACAACCTTTTTAACAACAATGTCCTCTGGAAGATAATGATTCATTCCTCTGGCTATCCGGTTTGTTTCCAAACCGGAGCTTGTGTCGAATGTTGCCACTTGGTTTCTAGCATGAACTCCCGCATCTGTTCTACCGGCGGCGGTAATTCTTGTTTTTCTACCAGTGAGCCGTTCTATTGAGTTCTCTAATTCCTCCTGTACACTGTTTGCGTTAGTTTGATATTGGAATCCATGGTATCTGGTTCCTTGATACTCAATTGTGAGCGCCAATCTCATGTTACTTAGAAATTCTTGTATCTATTCAACCAGCTCTAAAATAGCCATTTCAGATGCGTCCCCTTTCCTCGGGCCCAGCTTAGTTATTCTGGTATAACCACCATTCCGATCTTGATAGCGATCCCCAAGCTCATCAAATACTTTTTTTACAACTGATTCATCTGTGAGCAAGCCTGCCGCTTGTCTCCTATGATGTAGACTACCTTTCTTACCCAAGGTTATAATTTTCTCAGCCATCTTTCTGACTTCTTTAGCCTTGGAATCTGTGGTTTCCATCCTCTCATTTCGTAACAGATCAGTCGCCATAGTCCTAAGCATGAGAAGCCTATGTCCAGTGGGTCTACCTAATTTTCTTCCTGAAAGCTGATGTCTCACGATGAATATCTCCTATTCTTATCCTTCATCAACTTCGATTTCAGGATTGTGTTCTGCGATTTGTTCTTCCTGCTTAGCATTCAATTCTGGATCTAGATGTTCTGGAAGTATTTCTAGCTCTCTAAACCTGTCATAAAGTTCCCTGTACGATTTTTCTCCGAAATTCCTTATATCCAACAATTCACTCTTTGACTTTTCCATCACTTCGCCGACTTTATTAAGGGCCGCACGCTTAAGGCAGTTCAAAGTTCTGGATGAGAGTTCTAACTCCTCCACTGTCATGTTGTAATGCTCTGCCGGTATATCCATTGATACCCCATCGGAGCCTTCTTGTGCGTCCTCCGCCTTGGTGAAAAGGAAAAATTGGTTCACCAATATATTGGCAGCCTCTATAACTGCTTCCACCGGATATTTTGACCCATCTGTCCATACCTCAAGGTGAAGTTCTTCGAAGTCTGTCCTCTGGCCTACTCTAGTCTGATTTATAGTGTAATTAACCTTTCTAACCGGCGTAAATACAGCATCTATGGGAATTACCCCTATGGGATGTCCTTCGGTGCTGTCGGCTACCTTATAGCCTTTTCCATATTCAACATTCAAAACCATATCAAGTTCCGCGTCGGCAGAGTCTAATGTGGCAATATGCTGATCGGTATTTACTACAGTAATTTCTGAAGAAGGCGTAATATCCCCCGCAGTAATTTTCCCTTCTCCTCTGGTCACTAATCTAAGTTGTCCCACAGCTTCTGATTCGGTCCGTATCCTCAAATCCTTTACATTGAGCAATATCTCTGAAACCTCTTCCTTAACGTTATCAATGTTTGAATACTCATGCAGAGTGCCCTCGATTTTTACCCATGTAATAGCGGAGCCAGATAAAGAATTGTATAAAACTCTCCTTAATGGATTCCCTAAAGTTACACCGTAGCCAGGGTCTAAAGGACCAATTACAAACTTCCCATACGTTTCAGATGCTTCCGCCACCGATATACGTGGATTGGCGACAATGGGCTCCTCTTCCTCTTCAGGAGCATCCAAGATAGACATAGCAGTAAAATCCGTTACCATTTAAATAGCCTCCTGCATTTACTTTGAGTAATATTCCACAATCTGAACTGTATCAACGACTATTTCGCCATCCTCTGCACCTGGCTCAGTGACTATTGAGGCAGTCATTTTATCTTGATCCAGATTAATCCAATGAGGACTCTGGATAGATTTGCAATTACTTTTTGCTATCTCGAACAGTTCCGTTTTCTGCCCTTTGGGCCCCCACGAAATTTCGTCTCCTTGCCCTACCTGATACGAAGGAATATCTACTTTAGATCCATTTACCATGAAATGACCATGGTTGACAGCTTGTCTTGATTGCTTTCTTGAAAAGAACATGCCGGTCCTATACAAAGCATTATCTAGACGTTTCTCAAGTAACACCATGAGGTTATCGCCAGTTATTCCGTCCATATCTAAAGCTTTTTCATAGTAATTCTTGAATTGTTTTTCCATGATTCCATATAAAAATCTAGCCTTCTGCTTTTCTTTCAACTGCAATCCGTACGCAGAAACACGTCTTCGGCGTGTAAATCCTTGGTTAGATTTGTTTTCTTTTCTGACTTTATAGGCTCCAAAATTATCTAGTCCCAAGGATCTGAGTTTTTTTTGAACCGGTCCTGTGTATCTCGCCATATATTTACACTCTATTTTTTT
>CEWR01106904.1_pt1 | contig 77184 bp, 70 predicted proteins | sample 356321 | NCBI WGS metagenome assembly CEWR01 (sample SAMEA2621551, study PRJEB7988) | marine metagenome | biome: marine biome (ENVO:00000447); feature: mesopelagic zone (ENVO:00000213); material: "saline water (ENVO:00002010), including plankton (ENVO:xxxxxxxx)" | depth 790 m
CTTCACGTCAATTTGAGATCCTGGTAAGAATGCTTCGATTCCGAATACATCTACAATCATTCCTCCTCTAGTTCTACACTTAACGAATCCGTTAACTACTTCACCAGTTTCCTGAGCATTGATTACTCTATCCCAAGCTTTGATTACTCTTGCTTTTTTGTGAGATAATACTAATTGACCAGAAACGTCTTCTCTTCTATCAACCAATACTTCCACAACATCACCAACAGCTAAGCTAGGGTTGTAACGGAATTCGTTTAAAGAGATAACTCCTTCAGATTTTGAATTGATATCGATGATAGCATCACGATCAGTAAGTCTAGTTACTGTTCCTTCAATTACATCTAACTCATTTACGAAACCTACAGTTCCTTCAAGAGCAGCATCAAATTCTTTTAATTTAGCTTCGTCTACAGCTTCAATACCTTCTTCGTATTTGTGCCAATCGAAATCTGCTAAAAATTGTTCTGGATTTACAGTTTCAACTGCAGGCACTTCTACAGCTTCAACTTCGTTTTTTAATTCTTCAGACATGTTGTCTATTAATTTTGTATCTTATTGTTAACCAGATTATTTAAACGACATCAACACCAAGAGATGTTAGTTATAAATTGTTTCAATTCCTTCCATTAAATCTGTACTCGTAAAAAGGAGTGCAAATTTAGTATTTATTTTTCAATTTCACAACAGAAATATTCCTCAAAGAAGATTGATTTTAAGAGAGTTAACATTATAATTGAAATAGTATTTTGTGATTGACAACTAAAAGATGCATATACCAATAGTAGTACCATCTAAACAAAGCAAAAAAGAATTACATTCCTTAGATTAATGTAACTATTAGACGTACATTTGCAGACTTTTAACAACGGCTCACAAAGTAGCGATATTATTTTGGAAGTCAATAACTTATACAAAATGTCTACATTTAAAGAATTAGGATTGAACGACGAAATCCTTAAAGCGCTTACCGATTTAGGATACGAAACACCTTCTGAAATTCAAGAAAAAGCTATTCCACAAGTAATTTCATCTACACAAGATTTAAAAGCTTTTGCACAAACAGGTACAGGGAAAACTGCTGCATTTAGTTTGCCAGTTTTACAGCAATTAGATGCATCTAGCAAAGCAACTCAAGTAATTATTCTTTCTCCAACAAGAGAGTTAGCGGTTCAAATCGGAAAAAACATTGAAGATTTTTCAAAATACATGAGAGGAGTAAATGTACTTACTGTTTATGGTGGTGCAAATATCCAAGACCAAATTAGAGGTCTTAATAAAGGTGTTCAAATCGTTGTTGGTACACCAGGACGTACAGTTGATCTTATAAAAAGAAGAGCTCTTAAGCTTGACAAGGTACAATGGTTGATTTTAGATGAAGCAGATGAAATGCTTAACATGGGATTCAAAGATGAATTGGATCAAGTATTAGAGGTAACTCCAGACGACAAACAAACATTATTGTTCTCAGCAACTTTTCCTAGAGAGGTGGAATCTATTGCGAGAAACTATATGGACAGCCCTATAGAAATTACTGCAGGGAAAAAGAATACAGGTTCTGACAACGTAACTAACGAATATTATGTGGTTACAGAAAGAAACAGATATCCAGCATTAAAAAGAATTTGTGATGCAAATCCTGATGTTTACGGAATCGTATTCTGTAGAACAAAAAGAGAAACGGCACAAGTTGCTGAAAACTTAATTCAAGATGGCTATAATGCTGATGCATTGCACGGAGATTTATCTCAAGGGCAACGTGATGGCGTTATGCAAAAATTCCGTGCAAAGAGTTTACAAATCTTAGTAGCAACAGATGTTGCCGCTCGTGGATTGGATGTAAACAGCTTGACACACGTAATTAACTACAAATTACCTGATCAAACTGAAGCTTACACACACCGTAGCGGTAGAACGGGTAGAGCTGGTAAAACAGGAATCTCAATTGCATTGATTACAAACAAAGAAGTTGGACGTCTACGCCCAATTGAGAGAAAAATCAATAAGAAATTCGAAAAGAAAGAAGTTCCTACAGGAGAAGTAATCTGTAAGGCTCAATTGTTTAGCCTAATTGAAAATGTTAAGGAAACAGAAGTAAGTCATGAACAAATAGACACCTACTTAGAAAGCATTTATACAAGTTTAGAAGGACTAAACAGAGAAGAATTGATTCAAAAGTTTGTTTCTGTTGAATTCAACAAATTCTTAAAGTACTATTCTAACTCTCGTGACTTAAATGACGCGGAAAGAAGTTCTTCTAGAGATGATGATAGTAGAGGAAAATCTAGAGACGATGAAAACATGACTCGTTTCTTTATCAACCTTGGTAGAAAAGATGAATTAAATCCTGGGAAATTAATCGGATTGATTAACGAACAAGACATTTCTAACAATGTTGAAATAGGACAAATTGAAATCTTAGATACATTCTCATTCTTTGAATTAGACAAAAACTTTACTGACGAAACAATTAGTTCTTTCCAAGGAGCAGAATTTAACGGACGTAGTGTAAATGTTGAAATCACTGAAAAGAAAAAACGCGCCGGAGGTGGTGGCGGTAGAAGAAATGATCGTCGCGGAGGAAGCGAAGACAGAAGAGGACGCGGAAGACGTTTTGAAGGCGGAAGTCGTCCTGAAAGAAGAGAAGGAGGAAGATCTGATAGAAGCGATAGCAGACGTAGAGATAGCGGATCTAGCGAAGGTAGAAGTTCTGAAAGAAGATCATCAGACAGACCTGATAGGTCAGATAGATCTGACAGAAGCAGTTCTGATAGACCTGAAAGAAGTTCTGGTTTCGGAAGAAGAAGAGACTAGTATTTTTTAATTACATATACAAAAAAGCAGAAACTTCACAGTTTCTGCTTTTTTATGCTCTTATTTTTGGAAGTAGTTATTTCACTAATTCTGGATCTCCTGGTTTCCATGTTTTATCAAACCAAGGCTCTAAAGAACCATACAATCTGAAAATTGTATTCCATTCTTTTCCTGAAACTGTCTGAATCCAGTTATTTTCGTTTCCTACTAGAGCGACAGGGGCAAAATAAACATCATTGGTTCCGTCTGAATTTTGCTTAAATCCATCCTTATTACTATCAATGTCTGGCGACTGATTATCTGTTTGCAAGATAGAACGTGTTTGATTGTCATAAATAGTAAAAGACCAAAAATATCTCATTGGAGCATTTTCTGAAATATTAATTTTATATGTTTTACTCCCATCAAAAGTATTTACTTCATTATCTGAATATGCAATCGCATGCTACGAACCTTTTCCAATAAACTTCGCTGATATCACAGATGTTATTCCTGTTATATAAAAATGAAATGCTGTACGTGCATCAATCAACCTAGCTCCTTCATATTCGAATAAATGACTTCTATATGCAAGTGGATGCATCCAAGAACTGTTCGGATATAAATAAAAATATGCTTCCCTTGGTTTTGATATGATTGTTCTAACACTGGCCGCGCCTATTTCTGCTGCTTCATAAAGAATTTCCTTCTCACGATCGTCAGGGTTAAAAGGTTGTCCTTTTTTGATTCCAATCGCAGCCAACGATCCCAAAGTTTCAGGATTCTGTCCGCTACTAGGTTCCGCTTGAACTACAGCATTCATTTCATTAAAAATCTTAAAATCCATTCTATGAATCGTATTATTCAAAACACCTGATGCATTCACAAATTTAATTTTAGGCGGGTTGTTCATTTTAGACAATGAATATACTTTAAAAATACTTTTAGTTGATGCAACAGCTGGCTTTGGACTTCCATCTTTTTGAAAACCTCTCCAAACTACCCAATGCTCATTTGCATTGGCGTAAGAAACAAAACAACCTTTTGGGCTTTCCCTTTATAACCAGGTGGCACAATTAGAAACTTCCCACCTTTTCCTCTATCTGGACCTAAGTGCCCGATATCCATAACATAATTAAACCAGTGATCATCAATAATACCTAAAACATCCGGAGGTGTTTCAATCACCATGGGCTCATCGTATAACTCCAACCAAGTAGACATATGGACTGAAGTCGCATTTGGAGTTAGCCATAATGCTTTTGAATCCATTAAGGTTTCAAAAATTACGGTTGTATAATTAGCAGGATCAAATTCTAGCAATCCTTGTCTCAAACCCTCCATAGAAGCAATTTGAATTCCTTTCATAAAGGCGTCTACTCCACTATGAAAATCTAAAAAATCACATACTTTTTGCTCTGTTTCTTTTTCAGGCACTCCATCAAAAAAGTTCAATTCTCCCAACCGAGTCTAAACGTTATTTGGAGTAGCGATACCATCCGGAATAGTTGTTGTCATTTTCATCCTAGGAGTTGTCGCTTCCTTTGACTCTAGTTTATCCATAACTGCATCCGCACAGTCTATAAAGACAGCTAACAAACCTATTGCAAAAATATTTTTTGTTATTTTAATACTGTCTTAACTATGTAATATATGTCTATATTCAACTCGCACTGATAAAACTAAACAAAATTTACTGGACTAGAAAATAATAAATATTTTTTTTAGAGATACCGCACAAAGATACTTTCAGAAAAAAAGTATCTTTGCCGCATGGGCAGAAAAAAGACAAATTACGTATTCGAAAACATCGAAGTTATCGATGCAGGAGCAAGAGGGAAATCAGTAGCAAAAGCTCCTGATGGTCGTGTTATTTTTTTAACGAATGCAATTCCTGGAGATGTTGTTGACATCACTACAGGAAGAAAAAGAAAAGCGTATTTTGAGGGTACTGCCACAAAATTTCATAAATACTCTGACAAAAGAACAGAGCCTAAATGTTCACATTTCGAACATTGTGGTGGTTGTAAATGGCAACATATGAAATATGAAGATCAACTTTTCTACAAAGAGAAAGAGACGATTCAAAACCTACAACGTATTGGACACCTAGAATTAGAGAAAATCACTCCTATTTTAGGCTGTGAAGAAGCTTATTTCTACAGAAATAAAATGGAATTTTCTTTCTCTAGCAATCGTTGGTTAACTTATGAAGAAATTGAATCTGACAGAGAGATAGATAGTAGAAATGCATTGGGCTTCCATATCTCTGGTATGTGGGACAAAATTTTAGATGTAGAAAAATGTTATTTACAAGAAGATCCTTCTAATGAGATTAGAAATAAGGTTAAAGAATTTTCTATTGCAAACAATATTGAATTCTACAATCCAAGAGAACAAGATGGACTGCTTAGAACAATGATGTTACGTATCCTTTCAACAGGAGAAATCATGTTGGTCATTCAGTTCTTTAAAGAGAACAAAGAAAAACGTCAAGTGCTTTTAAATTACATCCAAGAAACATTCCCACAAATCACTTCTTTACAATACATTATCAATGGTAAAGGAAATGATTCTATTTACGATCAAGACATTATATTATTTAATGGTAGAGATCATATTTTTGAAGAAATGGAAGGTTTAAGGTTTAAAATCAACGCCAAATCATTTTACCAAACAAATTCAAAACAAGCATACGAACTTTATAAAGTAACAAGAGACTTCGCTGGATTAACAGGAGAAGAACTTGTATACGACTTATATACAGGAACAGGTACTATTGCTCAATTTGTTGCTAAAAAAGCAAAAAGAGTGATTGGTGTTGAATCGGTACCTGAAGCTATTAAAGATGCTAAAGGAAATGCAGAACACAACAAAATTGACAACGTTGAATTTTATGTTGGAGATATGAAAGATGTATTCACTTCTGAGTTCATCAACCAACACGGACAACCGGATGTTATTATTACAGACCCACCTCGCGATGGAATGCATAAAAAAGTTGTTGAGCAAATTTTAAACATCTCACCTAAACGAATTGTTTATGTAAGTTGTAATTCTGCTACGCAAGCAAGAGATTTAGCAATGATGAAAGAACAGTACAAAATAGTAAACACACAAGCGGTAGATATGTTTCCTCAAACTCACCATGTAGAAAATGTAGTTTTACTTGAATTAAGATAAGTCGAAGTATTCTACAACAAGAATCAAAATACTTTTTCACATAAATAAATGCCTAGTAAAATAAATTCACTAGGCATTTTTTATACGCTGTATTGTCTGACAAATTGACACTAATTCTGAAAAGCGTCTAATTTTGCTTGTGTCGCTTTTTGTTTGTCATACATTTCCAAAAGTTCGTACAATCCAATAAGTGTACTCAATTTTGATTCACTTTTAGGTTCAAGTTCTAATGATTTTTCAAAATAAGGTAGTGCTTCTTTATACACTTCCTTTTGCTTCAACATTAGCTGATCATATTTTTTAAAATTGCTCAAGTTATTATTCATCTCCTCAACAATTGGCTTGGTCTTTTCCAAGATAGCTACTCCAACATTATTATAGGCATCTGCATAATCAGGCTTCAATTCAATCGCTTTACTGAAAGCTTTAATTGCTTTTTCAGTATAACCTTGTTCTAATACTAAAACACCAACGTTATAATACAACTGAGGGTCAGCTGGTCTAAGCTCAATTGCTTTCCTTAGTCCAGCTAAGAATTTTTCATTATCTCCCATCTTAAAGTATATATTAGCTTCACTTATCACCAAAGTATAATCATTTGGAAAAATTTTCTTCGCATCTGCAATAGCGTCTAACGCTGCTTGTTCATCTCCTTTAGCTATATAACTCAAAGCAATGTTTTTAGCTATATCTCCAGCTCTAGATTCTGTCAATATCTCTTCAGGAAACTTTGCAGCCTTTAACATAACTTGATTATCCATGTCTTTTTTTGAAGAGAAAGTCATATACTCACCGTTAATTATGCTTTTTGCTCTGAATTGAGTAGAAATACCAGTATAACTAATAGCCAATAATTTTTTATACAAATTAATCGACCTGTCATAGTTTTTATCATAAAATGCGCAAAGAGCTGCATTGTCTAAAAATGAAGTATCAATCTGACTCAATGTATATACCATTTCAAACTGGTAACTTGCGTTTTTGTACTTCTTTTCGTTATATAATTTTGAACCTGAATTAGCGAACGTTTTTACAATTTTATCCTTAGTACCTTCAGCTTCTTTTAGGTACTTTTTCAAACCAGTTTCTTTTTCAAAAGCAATCAACTCATTGAAAGCTAAACCAGCAGACTTATTATTTCCCCCGTCTTTTCCATCACTATAAATAGACTTTGCTTTTATGTAATAATACTTTTCTTTAAGCTTATCATCTGCATCTACTAATAATGGCTCAACTACTTTTAATTGCTCAAGTGCGGCCTCGTAGTTTTGCTTTTTAAAAGATTTCTCAGCTACTTTTAATTCTTTTTTCTGGGCGAAAACTGATACAGTAAGCGCTAGCATAAGCAGTAGGGTCATTCTATTCTTCATCAAATTTAATTTTATAATTATTCTTCCGTGTTTTTATTAGTTTCCTCATTTAAATCTTCAGTAGAAGCTGTTGTTTCGGAATCAATCACCTCTTCTTCTTCTTCCTCATGCATCACCTTAGCAACTGCAGCTATAGAATCATTTCCTTTGATATTAATCAGTTTAACACCTTGTGTTGCTCTACCCATTACTCTAAGACCACCAACAGCTAGACGAATTGTAATTCCAGATTTATTGATAATCATCAAATCATCTTCATCAGTAACATTTTTGATAGCAACTACATCTCCTGTTTTTTCAGAAACATTTAATGTCTTAACACCTTTACCTCCTCTATTTGTAATTCTATAATCCTCTAAATTAGAACGCTTACCATAACCTTTTTCTGAAACAACCAAGATATTACTCTCCATATCGTTTACAGCTACCATCCCTACAACTTCATCCTTTTCATGCGCCAAAGTAATCCCTCTAACTCCAGAAGCTCCACGTCCCATAGGTCGTGTTTTCTCTTCTTCAAAACGAATAGATTTACCCGACTTCAAGGCCAACATTACTTGACTGTCTCCAGTAGTAAGTTTTGCTTCTAACAATTCATCACCCTCTTTAATCGTTATTGCTGCAATACCATTCGCTCTTGGTCTAGAATACTGCTCTAATAAAGTCTTTTTTACTTGACCTTTCTTAGTCGCCATAATGATATAATGACTATTGATATAGTCTTGATCTTTTAAGTCTTGAGTTACCAAAAATGCTTTTACTTTATCATCATTTTCAATATTGATTAAGTTCTGTAAAGCTCGTCCTTTCGCAACTTTTCCTCCTTCTGGTATTTCATAAACACGCATCCAGAATACTTTTCCTTTTTGCGTAAAAAACATCATATATTGGTGATTTGTACCTACAAATAAGTGTTCTAAGAAATCTTCACTTCTCGTAGAAACTCCTTTCTGCCCTCTTCCTCCTCTATTTTGAGTTTTGTATTCAGACAATAAGGTTCTCTTTACATACCCAGCATGAGAAATAGTGACCACTACCTGAGAATCAGGAATCATATCTTCAATCTTCATGTCAGCACCACCAAATTCGATTTGAGATCTTCTCTCATCACCATATTTGTTTCTTACATCAGCTAATTCATCCTTAATAATTCCCATTCTTCTTGGCTCATTTGCAAGAATATCTTTTAAATCAGTAATCAAAAGCATAATGTCATCGTACTCACTTCTTAACTTATCTTGTTCTAAACCTGTCAACTGACGCAAACGCATTTCTACAATTGCTTTTGCTTGAATCTCAGACAAACTAAATCTATCAATCAATTTAGCACGCGCTTCATCTGCATTTCCAGACCCTTTGATAATAGCAATAACTTCATCAATATTATCACTAGCAATAATCATTCCTTCTAAAATATGAGCTCTTGCTTCTGCCTTCCTTAATTCAAATTCAGTTCTACGAACAACTACTTCATGTCTGTGCTCAACAAAATAATGAATCATTTGTTTCAAGTTCAACATTTCAGGACGACCCTTTACCAATGCAATATTATTTACACTGAATGACGTTTGAAGTGCTGTATACTTAAATAATTTATTCAAAACAATATTAGGAATCGCATCACGTTTTAAAATATAAACGATACGCATCCCATTTCTATCAGACTCATCACGAATATTCGCAATTCCGTCTAATCTTTTTTCATTGACCAACTCAGCAGTTTTTTTAATCATTTCTGCTTTGTTAATCTGATAAGGAATCTCAGTAACAATAATACATTCACGTCCTTTTACTTCTTCAAAAGTAGCCTTTGCACGCATGATGATTTTACCTCTACCTGTATGGAAAGCATCTCTAATACCTTCTGTTCCATATAAGATTCCACCAGTAGGAAAGTCTGGTGCTTTGATGTACTGCATCAACTCGTCAATTTCAATATCATTATTATCGATATAAGCGACAGTACCATCTACAACTTCTGTTAGGTTATGTGGTGGCATATTCGTAGCCATCCCGACCGCTATACCCGAAGCACCATTTACCAATAACGTAGGAATACGCGTAGGCAAAACGGTGGGTTCTTTTAAAGTATCATCAAAATTTAATTTATGATCTACGGTATCCTTTTCAATATCGGCCAACATATCTTCAGATATCTTCTTCATTCTAACCTCTGTATATCGCATTGCTGCTGGACTATCTCCATCTACAGAACCAAAATTTCCTTGACCATCAACCATCATATAACGAACACTCCAATCTTGAGCCATACGAACCATGGCATCATATACAGAAGTATCACCATGTGGGTGAAACTTTCCTAATACCTCTCCAACAATTCTAGCTGACTTTTTGTAGGATCCGGTTGCTTTAATACCTAACTCATGCATTCCAAATAATACTCTACGATGTACTGGTTTTAAACCATCTCTTACATCTGGTAAAGCTCTCGAAACAATTACCGACATTGAATAATCAATGTATGCCGATTTCATTTGTTCCTCTATATTGATAGGTATCAATTTTTCCCCGTCTGCCATATAAATATATTTTGTTTTTTGTGTGATTTTTTTTGTGAATAGCAAGATACAATTTTTACCCTTTTTAGCAAGAAATACAGTGTTTTCATTTAGACAGAGTTATTAACATTTTAAATAGGTTTTTCATAGCGTTTATCATGCTGAAAATCAGACACTTTTGAGCTTAAAAACACGATTTAACAGTTTTTTTAATAACTAAGGATAAGAATTTGTAATTTTTTCTAAAAATTTCTACTAAATTTACCTAAATAAAATCATAAAACTATGGACGATAATTTCTCACAAAAAGTAAAAGATGTTATAGGATACAGCAAAGAGGAAGCTTTAAGACTGAGCCATGATTTTATTGGTACAGAACATCTAATCTTAGGTATACTCAGAAAAGCTGAAGGAAAAGCTATTGACATAATGACCTCATTGGATACTAATCTTGATTATTTAAAGAAAAAAATAGAAGCATTGAATCCTACGGAACCATCTCTCAATGAAGATGACGAAAAGAAAAAGCTGCATTTAACTCGCCAAGCAGAAAAAGCATTGAAAACTACTTTTTTAGAAGCGAAACTATATCAAGACAGCGCAGTAAACACAGCACATTTGTTATTGTGTATTCTAAGAAATGAAAATGACCCAACAACAAAACTATTGAATAATTTTGAAATAAATTACAACGACGTAAAGTCATTGTTTAAGCAAATCAATAACGATTCAGACGACTTGCCAGAATTACCAAGAGCTGAGAGCGATCAAGACAATGAGTTTGAAGAAAGTAAATCAAATCCTTTTGAATCTCAACCTACAAAAGGAAAATCAGTTGCTAAATCAAAAACACCTGTTTTAGATAATTTTGGTAGAGATTTAACAACACTTGCTGAGGAGAATAAATTAGACCCTGTGGTTGGACGTCAAAAAGAAATAGAACGTGTTTCTCAAATATTAAGTCGTCGTAAAAAGAACAACCCAATGCTAATTGGTGAACCGGGCGTAGGTAAATCTGCCATTGCAGAAGGTCTAGCATTGCGTATTGTGCAACGAAAAGTTTCTCGAATCTTATTTGATAAGAGAATTATTTCTCTTGATTTGGCTAGCCTAGTTGCTGGGACCAAGTATAGAGGTCAATTTGAAGAACGCATGAAAGCGTTGATGAATGAATTGGAAAAAAACCCAAACATCGTTCTTTTTATAGATGAAATTCACACGATCGTGGGAGCAGGAGGAGCAACGGGTTCTTTAGATGCATCAAATATGTTAAAACCTGCATTAGCTAGAGGAGAAATACAATGTATTGGAGCCACAACATTAAATGAATACCGTCAGAATATAGAAAAGGATGGTGCTCTTGAAAGACGATTTCAAAAAATTATTGTAGAACCAACTTCTATTGAAGAAACAGTACAAATTCTACAAAACATCAAAGAAAAATACGAAGATCATCACAATGTTCTTTACACACCAGAAGCTATTCAAGCATGTGTAAAATTAACAAACAGGTATATGACCGATCGATTTTTACCCGACAAAGCTATTGATGCTTTAGACGAAGCCGGTTCAAGAATACATATCACAAACATTGTTGTTCCTGAACAAATAATTGAACTTGAAAAAAAATTAGAACAAATTAAAACAGGTAAAACAAACGCTGTAAACCGTCAAAAATATGAAGAAGCGGCAAAGTTAAGGGATGATGAAAAAAACATTGAGTCGGCTTTAAAATCAGCTCAAAATCAATGGGAAGAATCCTCTAAAGAGAATAAAGAAATTGTTACTGAAGATAATGTTGCCGAAGTAGTTTCTATGATGACAGGAATCCCTGTAAATAGAGTAGCAGAAGCTGAGAGTAACAGACTTGCCGAATTGCCAATAAAAATTAAAGGGAAAGTAATTGGACAAGATGAAGCAGTTGCTAAAGTTGTAAAAGCTATTCAACGTAATAGAATTGGATTAAAAGACCCAAACAAACCTATTGGTTCATTTATTTTCTTAGGTCAAACAGGTGTTGGAAAAACGCAATTGGCTAAGATTTTAGCTAGTGAACTATTTGATACGAGTGATTCGTTGATTCGAATTGACATGAGTGAATACATGGAAAAATTCTCAATCTCACGATTGATTGGAGCTCCTCCGGGTTACGTAGGTTATGAAGAAGGAGGTCAATTAACTGAAAAGGTGCGCAGAAAGCCATATGCTGTTGTCCTGTTAGATGAAATTGAAAAAGCACATCCAGATGTTTTTAATATGTTACTTCAAATACTAGACGAAGGTTTTATTACTGATAGTTTAGGACGTAAAATTGATTTTAGAAATACGGTAATTATCATGACTTCTAACATTGGTGCGCGTCAATTGAAAGACTTTGGTGGAGGTGTTGGATTCGGAACAGCCTCAAAAACAGATCAAGCAAATGCACATGCAAAAGGTGTTATAGAAAACGCATTAAAAAAATCTTTTGCTCCTGAGTTTTTAAATAGAATTGATGATGTCATTATTTTCAACACACTTGAAAGAGAAGACATCCACAAAATTATCACGATTGAATTAAAGAAATTATTAGATCGTGTTGCTGATTTAGGATACACATTAAAACTAAGCGATAAAGCAAAGGATTACATAGCAGACAAAGGCTTTGACAAAAGCTATGGAGCCAGACCTTTAAAAAGGGCAATTCAGAAGTATATTGAAGATGCTTTAGCTGAAGAAATTGTCAGCTCTAATCTTTCTGAAGGAGATTCTATTATTATGGATCTTGATAAGAAAACTAACGAACTTACTTTGAAAATAGACAAAAATAAAGAAGCAATAGAATAACAAAAAAAGAGCCTTAGGGCTCTTTTTTATTTCAATTCATTAAAAAATATCATTTAGGACGGAGCCAATACTATACGCTCCCCACTTTTCTGTCTTATTGTAATCAATCACTAATAATTCACCATATTTCTCTAGCGTCGTTCTTTGAGCATCCGTTAAGTTCTCTAAAACAGATTTTGATAAAACAATAATAGATGCACCAGATGAATTTATAACTTGTTTGATTTCTGCCACATGACAATTAACTTGACTCTCTGAAATATAAATAAGTTCTCTACCAGATTTTTTTAGCTGTAGGGTTACTAATTTTCTTTCCTTTTTATCCTTTATCAATCCAGATCCAATAATTACAAAATCTTTGGCACAAGTAAGAATCGAAGAAGTATGAGCTATTTCAGTACCTTCAGAAAGCTCAGAATTAAATACGACAGGCGTACATTCTAACTCTTCACAAAATTCAATAAATAATTCTTCATCAGTTAATTTGGAAATACTTGCGTAAGCAACATTATTTACACGATCCAAAACCACACTCCCTGCTCCTTCTAAAAAAAAACCTTCCTCTTCGGCTTCAGTAAAATCAAATACATCACTTATAACGTATTTTTTTTCTTCTAAAATATCAAAAACCAAGTCACTCCGTTCTTGCTGTCTTTTCAATGTAGACATCGGATAAACTACTACTCCACCATTTCCATGAAAAGTAATCCAATCCTTGGAACATAGATAGCGTTGACTCAGGCTATCTACAATTTTAGGAAGCTCAACAAAACTGATGTTTTTAGATTTCAACTTTCTTATAAGTTGAGTATATTCAACCAACAATTCGGCATGTTTCACAGAGGGTTTTATAACTAGAAAATGATTGCTTATTTGATGTACCATAATTAAAATAAAGAAGCCCCATAGAAAATCTATGGGGCTTAAAATATACTATTAAATATTATCTCTTTTCTATAGGTGCAAAATCTCTTAAAGTTTCTCCCATGTACAATTGGCGTGGACGCCCAATTGGTTCATGTTTGATTCTCATTTCTTTCCATTGAGCTATCCAACCCGGTAATCTACCCAATGCGAACATTACTGTAAACATCTCAACAGGGATTCCAAGTGCTCTATAAATAATTCCTGAATAGAAATCTACATTTGGATATAAGTTACGTGATTTGAAATACTCATCATTTAATGCAACTTGCTCTAATCCTTTTGCAATTTCCAATATAGGATCCGTAATTCCTAAATCTGCTAATACTTCCTCAGCAGCTTTTTGAATAATTGTCGCTCTCGGATCAAAGTTTTTGTACACTCTATGTCCGAATCCCATCAAACGGAAAGGGTCATTCTTATCTTTCGCTTTAACTATATATTTATTATAATCACCACCATCATTTTTGATATCTTCCAACATCTCAATTACTGCCTGATTTGCACCACCATGTAAGGGTCCCCATAAAGCAGAAATACCGGCAGAAATAGAAGCAAACAAACCTGCGTGAGAAGAACCAACGATTCTTACCGTAGAAGTAGAACAATTTTGCTCATGATCTGCATGCAAAATTAATAATTTATCTATGGCATTTAAAACAACAGGATTAATTTTAAATTCACAGTTTGGCTTGCTGAACATCATTTTATACATGTTCTCAACATATCCTAGATTTACATCTCCATAATCTAAAGGCAAACCTTGGCTTTTACGTAATGTCCAAGCTGCAAGTACAGGAAATTTTGCTAACAACTTTACAATAGAATCGTAAATATCTTCACGAGACTCAATATTTACAGACTCTGGATTGAATGCAATCAATGAACTTGTCAATGCAGAAACAACTCCCATAGGGTGTGCTGATTTTGGAAATCCATCCAAAATCTTTTTGATATCTTCATCTACTAATGACTCTGCTAAGATATCATCATGAAATTTTTGTAATTCCTCTGCAGTAGGCAACTCACCAAAAATTAATAAGTAAGATGTTTCTAAAAAATTAGATTTTTCAGCCAATTCTTCAATAGAATAACCTCTGTATCTTAAAATTCCTTTTTCACCATCCAAAAAAGTAATTGCACTTTCACAAGAACCAGTATTTTTATATCCTGAATCCAACGTTATAACTCCTTCAGTAGCGGCTCTCAACGATTTGATATCAATTGCTAATTCATTCTCTGTCCCTTTTAACAAAGGAAATTCGTATTCTTTACCGTTTACTAGTAGTTTCGCTGTTTCAGACATATTCATTTTTTAATTATTCCTAGCATTCGTTTCTAGGAGTTACAAATTTACATAAAATACCTTGTTTTTACAGCAGAATAAATCGTAATAAACACACTAAGTTTTAAGAATATCATAACAAAAACGCTTTAAAATTTCAAGTCATTAGAATAAATAAATCAAATTTCAATATACACCATTAATACAATAATCTAAAACAAGAGTAATTAATGATGTACAAACAGCACAATCAGAAAAAATGGCAGAAAAAAACCGCTTCCAAAAAAAGGAAGCGGTTCGTGATATATTCTAAAAAAATTTTATTTCAAATTGAAAGCTTTATCCTGAGGATAGTAAGCTTGATCTTCTAATTCTTCTTCGATTCTCAATAATTGATTGTATTTAGCCATACGGTCAGATCTTGATGCAGAACCCGTTTTGATTTGTCCTGTATTCAATGCTACTGCTAAATCAGCAATTGTATTGTCTTCAGTTTCACCTGATCTATGAGACATCACAGAAGTAAACCCAGCGTTTTTAGCCATATTTACTGCAGCAATAGTTTCTGTTAAAGTTCCAATTTGGTTTACTTTGATTAAGATAGAGTTTGCAATACCTTCTTCAACACCTCTTGATAAACGCTCAACGTTAGTTACGAACAAATCATCACCTACTAATTGTACTTTATCTCCGATCTTTTCAGTTAAGTATTTCCAACCTGCCCAGTCATTTTCATCCATTCCATCTTCGATAGAGATAATAGGGTATTTCTGAGATAATTCAGCTAAATAATCAGCTTGTTCTTCAGAAGTTCTTACTGCACCATTTTCTCCTTCGAATTTTGCGTAGTTGTATTTTCCATCTTCAAAAAATTCTGCAGCTGCACAATCTAATGCTAACATTACTTCTTCTCCTGGCTTATATCCTGCTTGCTTAATCGCTGATAATACTGTTTCAATAGCATCTTCAGTTCCATCAAAAGTTGGAGCGAATCCACCTTCATCACCCACAGCAGTGCTCAATCCTCTACCGTGCAAAATCTTAGCTAAATTGTGAAAAATCTCAGTTCCAATTTGTAAAGCATGAGAAAAAGAATTTGCCATAACTGGCATGATCATAAATTCTTGAAATGCGATAGGTGCATCAGAATGAGAACCACCATTTACAATGTTCATCATTGGTACAGGAAGGGTATTCGCACTCACACCACCAATATAACGATACAATGGTTGGTTTAATTCATTTGCAGCTGCTTTAGCTACTGCTAATGAAACTCCTAAAATTGCGTTAGCTCCTAATTGAGATTTGTTTGGAGTACCATCCAAATCAATCATAGCTTGATCAATAGCATTTTGTTCAAACACAGAGAATCCAAGTAACTCTTCAGCAATAGCTATATTTACATTACTTACTGCTGTTAAAACACCTTTACCCATAAAAGCAGTACCACCGTCTCTTAATTCAACAGCTTCGTGTTCTCCAGTAGAAGCTCCAGAAGGAACTGCAGCTCTCCCTAATACTCCATTTTCTGTAATAACATCAACTTCTACAGTTGGGTTTCCTCTTGAGTCAAAAATCTGACGTGCATGAATACTAATAATTACGCTCATTTTATTTTTTTTTAGTTTATTCTTAATTGCATGCAATTTACGAAAGCACTTGTAAATCTCAACACCTATTTATCTTTATTTCCTATATCGTATTCGTAAAATTGATAACAAATATCAGACTATAAATACACCCAATGTAAATTGTTTTATTTCTTTAAATTTACTATAAATTCATCGAATAAATATGCCGAATCATGGGGTCCAGGGCTTGCTTCAGGATGATATTGAACTGAAAAGCAATTTTTGTCCTTGATACGAATACCTGCAACTGTATTGTCATTCAAATGAATATGAGTAAGTTCTACTTTATCACTTGCTTCTACAGATTCTCTATCAATAACAAAACCATGGTTTTGAGAAGTAATTTCACCTTTACCTGTAAGTAAGTTTTTCACTGGATGGTTAATTCCTCTATGTCCATTATGCATTTTCTTTGTGGATACACCCTGGGACAAGGCAATTGTCTGGTGTCCTAAACAAATACCAAATAAGGGTAAATTATTTTCAATAATCTCAGCTGCAACTTCTTGAGCATTTTTCAATGGTTCTGGATCTCCAGGCCCGTTAGATAAAAAATAACCATCTGGACTAAAAGCCTTCAATTCTTCAAAAGTAGAGGTGCTTGGAAAAACTTTAATATAACAATCTCTATTTGCAAGGTTTCTTAAAATATTCGTTTTAATACCTAAATCTAATGCAGATATTTTATAAGTAGCTTTTTCATCACCATAAAAATAAGGTTCTTTTGTAGATACTGTAGAAGCCAAATCTAAACCTTCCATGTTAGGAACATTTTTTAATGATTCTAATAATAAATCAACATCATCAATTTTAGTAGAGATAACAGCATTCATAGCTCCTTTATCCCTAATATAACTAACAACGGCTCTGGTATCAACATCAGTAATGGCCAATAAATTATGCTTCTTTAAGTAGTCTTCTAAAGAACCAGACGACCTAACTCTAGAATGTGGAAAACTAAAATTACGACAAATTAAACCAGCTATTTTTATCCCATTTGATTCTACTTCATCATCATTTACCCCATAATTGCCAATATGTGCATTGGTGGTAACCATCAATTGTCCTGAATATGAAGGATCCGTAAAGATTTCCTGATAACCAGTCATTCCAGTGTTGTAACAAACTTCTCCAAAAGAAGAACCTTCTATCCCTACTGATTTACCTTCGAAAATAGTTCCATCTTCTAAAAGTAAAATTGCTTTTTTTAATTCTTTGTAATTCATATGTATCAGATATACGTTTGTTATAACTTACGTCTCAATTAAAATTATATTCTTAATTTTTGCTGTGCAAAGATAATAAATGCACTTAACATTTCAATAGAGTATATATATAAAAAAAGGATAAACTAAAAATTAGTTTATCCTTTTATATGATACTTATAGATGTAACATCTTATTCTTCTGAAGTTTCAGTTTCCTCAACAGCAGGAACATCCGCTACAACAGCATCCGCTTTCTTTTTCCCTCTACGAGTTACTTTTTTCTTCTTAGCTCCGTTAGGATTGTACACTTCGTTGTAATCAACTAATTCAACCATACACATAGAAGCATTATCTCCTAAACGGTTTCCTAATTTGATGATACGAACATATCCTCCTGGACGGTCAGCTATCTTTACTGCTACTTCTTTAAATAAGTCAGTAACAGCAAACTTGTTTTTCAAAAGTTTAAAAACCAATCTACGGTTATGAGTAGTATCAGTTTTAGATTTTGTAAGAATAGGCTCAACATACTGACGAAAAGCTTTCGCTTTTGCTTCTGTAGTATTGATACGCTTGTGCTCAATTAATGAACAAGCCATATTAGCTAACATCGACTTTCTGTGCGCTGTTTGTCTCCCTAAGTGATTGAATTTTTTTCCGTGTCTCATGACCTTTTGTTTTATGCCTTCATCTTGCTCAACCCATTATAGGGAGCAAAATATGAAAGATTAATCTTTATCTAATTTGTATTTGCTTAAATCCATTCCAAAATTCAACCCTTTTACATGAACAAGTTCATCCAATTCAGTTAAAGACTTCTTTCCGAAGTTACGGAATTTCATTAAATCATTTTTATTGAATGATACTAAATCACCGAGAGTTTCAACTTCCGCAGCTTTCAAACAATTCAACGCTCTTACTGATAAATCCATATCAATTAATTTCGTTTTCAATAATTGACGCATGTGAAGAGATTCCTCATCATATGTTTCAGTTTGAGCAATCTCGTCAGCCTCCAAAGTAATTCTCTCATCTGAGAACAACATAAAGTGGTGAATCAAAATTTTTGCTGCTTCTGTTAATGCATCTTTTGGGTTGATAGAACCATCTGTTACGATGTCAAAAACTAATTTTTCGTAATCAGTTTTTTGTTCTACACGGTAATTTTCAACAGCATACTTTACATTCTTTATAGGAGTGTAAATAGAATCTGTAAAAATCGTCCCTAAAGGCACATTTACTTTTTTATTCTCTTCTGCAGGAACAAAACCTCTACCTTTTTCAATAGTGATTTCTAAATCAAATTTCACGCTGCTTTCCAAGTTACAGATAACTAGATCTGGATTTAATACTTGAAAACCTGAAGTAAACTTTTGAATATCACCAGCAGTGATTTGCTCTTGTCCTGAAACTGAAATAGAAACTGTTTCTCTATCAGTATCTTCAATTTGTTTCTTAAAACGTACTTGTTTAAGATTAAGGATAATTTCAGTAACATCTTCCACAACACCTTGTATAGTAGAGAATTCATGCTCAACACCTTCTTTTCTCAAAGATGTTATTGCAAATCCTTCTAAAGAAGAAAGTAATACTCTTCTTAATGCGTTACCTACTGTTAAACCAAAACCTGGTTCTAAAGGTCTAAATTCAAATCTACCTTCAAAATCAGTAGATTCAATCATTATTACTTTGTCTGGTTTCTGAAAATTTAAAATTGCCATAGTTTAACGGGTGTCAAAAATTATTTAGAATATAACTCTACTATTAATTGTTCTTTGATGTTTTCTGGAATTTGAAGTCTTTCCGGCACAGTAACAAAAGTACCTTGTTTCGTATCTCCATTCCAAGTCAACCACTCATAAACATTACTACTTGCAGCTAAAGCGCCTTCAATAATAACTAAAGATTTAGACTTTTCTCTAACAGCAATAACATCTCCGGGCTTCAAAGAATAAGAAGGGATGTTTAAAATTTCACCATTCACAGTAATGTGCCTATGAGAAACCAATTGACGCGCACCTCTACGAGAGTTTGCAATTCCCATACGGAAAACAACATTGTCTAAACGAGATTCACATAATTGCAGTAAAACTTCACCTGTAATTCCTTTACTACTAGAAGCTTTGTCAAATAAATTGCTAAATTGACGTTCTAAAATTCCGTAAGAATATTTAGCTTTTTGTTTTTCTTGTAATTGCATTGCGTATTCAGATTTTTTTCCTCTACGTCTTGCATTACCGTGTTGCCCTGGAGGGTAATTTCTTTTTTCAAAAGATTTATCATCTCCGAAAATCGCTTCTCCAAACTTACGAGCAATTTTTGTTTTTGGTCCTGTATATCTTGCCATTTCTTTATGTTTTATGATTAGGGGTCGTGAATTAAGGCGAACTCCTTCGACAACCAAATTCCTAATCCAATTTGAATTTAATTATACTCTACGTCTTTTAGGAGGACGACATCCGTTGTGAGGTATTGGAGTTACATCAATAATTTCTGTAACTTCGATTCCGTTATTGTGTAAAGTTCTGATAGCGCTTTCTCTACCGTTACCTGGACCTTTAACATACACCTTCACTTTTCTTAATCCAGCATCATGAGCAACTTGTGCGCAATCTTCTGCAGCCGTTTGAGCAGCATAAGGAGTATTCTTTTTCGAACCTCTAAATCCTTGCTTTCCAGCAGAAGACCATGAGATTACATCTCCCTTTTTATTTGTTAAAGAAATAATGATATTGTTAAATGAAGCAGTGATGTGCGCTTCACCAACAGACTCAACAATAACCTTACGCTTTTTTGAATTTGATTTAGCCATAATTTCTAGTTATTATTTAGTTGCTTTCTTTTTGTTAGCAACAGTTTTTCTTTTACCTTTTCTCGTTCTAGAGTTGTTTTTAGTTCTTTGCCCTCTTAATGGAAGACCAGATCTATGACGAATTCCTCTGTAACATCCGATATCCATTAAACGTTTAATGTTTAACTGAGTCTCTGAACGCAATTCCCCTTCAATAGTGAAAGTTCCTGCTTGTTCACGGATAGCTCCAATTTGCTCATCAGTCCAATCTTGAACTTTGATACTTTCGTCTACTCCTGCGTTTGCTAAAATTTGTTTAGCTCTAGTGCTACCAATTCCAAAGATGTAAGTTAAAGCTATAACTCCTCTTTTGTTTTTTGGTATGTCAATTCCTGCTATTCTTGCCATAACTTACCCTTGTCTTTGTTTGAATCTAGGATTCTTTTTGTTGATTACATATAATCTGCCTTTTCTACGCACAATCTTGCACTCGGCACTTCTTTTCTTTATGGATGCTCTTACTTTCATCGTATAATTTTTTAATATCTATAAGTAATTCTTGCCTTAGATAAATCGTAAGGACTCATTTCTAACTTCACCTTATCACCTGGCAATAATTTGATATAATGCATACGCATCTTACCAGATATATGAGCCGTAACGATATGTCCGTTTTCTAGTTCTACACGAAACATTGCATTAGACAATGCTTCTGTAATTGTTCCGTCTTGTTGTATTGCAGCTTGTTTAGCCATATTACAATGATGATTTTCTTTTATTTCCTACCTTCATTAAACCGTCATAATGACTGTTCAATAAGTAAGAGTTAATTTGTTGGATTGTATCGATAGCAACACCAACCATAATAATCAATGATGTACCTCCATAAAACATTGCCCAATTTTGTTGAATTCCGAATTTCACAGCAATCGCGGGCAATATAGCCAACAATGCTAAGAATAAAGAACCTGGAAAAGTGATACGAGATAAGATTGAATCCAATCTTTCTGCCGTTTCATGTCCTGGTCTAATTCCTGGTATAAACCCTCCACTACGTTTTAAATCATCAGCCATTTTGTTTGTAGGTATTGTAATTGCCGTATAGAAATAACTAAATACGATAATCAATACTGCAAATAAAACATTATAACCTAACCCATTCATATCCGCAAAACTTGCTCCAACTGCTTGGAAAGATCCTTCTGCTTTTTGAGCCAACGCTCCTGGTATAAACATAATTGCTTGCGCAAAAATGATCGGCATAACACCTGCTGAATTTAATTTTAACGGAATGTACTGTCTTGTTCCTTCAACTTCTTTGATATCTCCTACAACAGACCTTCTAGCGTATTGTACTCCTATTCTTCGAACAGCGGTTACTAATAAGACTGATGCGAGGATTACTAAGAACCAAACAACAATTTCTAACAATATCATCATCACTCCGCCTGCTCCTCCATTAGCTGTTTTGGCAACTAACTCTTGGAGAAATGATGAAGGGAAACGAGCAATAATACCAATCATAATCAATAACGAAATTCCGTTACCAATTCCTTTGTCAGTAATTCTTTCTCCCAACCACATAGCAAACACTGTACCGGCCATTAAAAGAACCATAGATGAGAACCAAAAGAATCCAGTACCAAGTACTCCTGTCGAAACAAAAGCAGCTTCTGGCAAAATAGATGCCATATTAGTAATGTAAGCAGGCCCCTGAACTAAAGTAATCCCAATAGTCAACCAACGTGTAATTTGTGTAGTTTTCTTTCTTCCACTCTCACCATCTTTTTGAAGTTTTTGTAAATAAGGAACCGCAATTCCCATTAACTGAACAACAATCGAAGCTGAAATGTATGGCATAATTCCTAAAGCCATAATAGATGCCCTAGAAAACGCCCCACCTGTAAATGCATTTAACAAACCTAACAAACCTCCATCTGCTTGGTTTTCTAACGCTGATAACTGTGTAGGATCAATTCCAGGAAGAGGAATCTGAGCCATAAAACGGTATACCGCCATTAAACCAAGTGTTAAAAGAATCTTATTTCTAAGTTCTTCTATTTTCCAAATGTTCTGTAAAGTTTCTATAAAATTTTTCATTTACTAAATCTTTCTTATAAGGTTACTGCTGTTCCACCTGCTGCTTCAATTGCCGCTTTGGCAGTCACAGTAAATTTGTGTGCAGTAATGTTCAACTTTGCTTTTAACTCTCCACGACCTAGTATCTTTACTAAATCATTTTTATGAGCCAAACGAGATGCTACCAATGTATTTAAATCAATAGTATCAGTGATTTTCCCTGCATCGAAAAACTCTTGCAATTTATCAAGGTTAATTCCTTGAAACTCTTTACGGTTAATGTTTGTAAAACCAAACTTAGGAACACGTCTCTGTAATGGCATTTGACCACCCTCGAATCCTATCTTTCTAGAATATCCTGAACGTGATTTTTGACCATTGTGACCTCTAGTTGCAGTTCCACCTTTACCAGAACCTTCACCTCTTGCTATTCTTTTACCCTTTTTAACTGAACCAGCTGCGGGTTGTAAGTTACTTAAACTCATTATGTGAATATTGTTTATTTAATTTCTTCAACAGAAATTAAGTGATTAACCTTATTTACCATACCAAGTATTGTTGCTGAAGCTTCATGTTCTACAACTTGATTCATCTTACGCAACCCTAAGGCAATTAAAGTTTTCTTTTGAGAACTTTCACGTCTGATTTGGCTTTTTACTTGCTTTATTTTAATTTTTCCCATCGTATTTCGATTTAACCGTTAAAAACTTTATCTAAAGAAACACCTCTTTGCTTAGCTACAGCATGAGCACTACGCAATTGCAACAAAGCATCAAAAGTTGCTTTTACTACATTATGTGCGTTAGAAGATCCTTGAGATTTAGATAATACGTCATGCACTCCTACTGAGTCCAATACCGCACGTACAGCTCCACCAGCAATAACTCCAGTACCATGAGACGCAGGCTTCAAGAATACTCTTGCTCCACCAAACTTCCCTTTTTGTTCGTGAGGTAAAGTAGCGTTAATAATAGGAATCCTTACTAAGTTCTTCTTAGCGTCTTCGATTGCTTTTGCAATTGCAGATGCAACATCTTTAGATTTCCCTAAACCGTGACCTACAACTCCGTTTCCATCTCCTACAACAACAATCGCAGAAAATCCGAAAGCACGTCCACCTTTAGTAACTTTAGTAACTCTGTTTACACCTACTAAGTGATCCACTAGTTCTAAACCACTTGGCTTAACTCTTTCTACGTTTTTATATTTTTGATACATACTTAATTTCTTAAAATTTTAAACCAGCTTCTCTAGCTGCTTCAGCTAATGCTTTCACTCTTCCATGGTACAAGAAACCATTTCTATCAAAAGAAACTGTTTCTATTTTTGCAGCAATTGCTTTCTCCGCAATAGCTTTTCCAACTGTAGTAGCTACTTCGGATTTTGTTCCCTTAGCGTCAACTCCTTTATCTCTAGATGAAACAGATACTAATGTAGTGCCTGCTAAATCATCTACTAATTGAGCATAGATTTCTTTGTTACTTCTAAAAACAGAAAGACGTGGTCTTTGAGCTGATCCAGTAACAACTTTTCTAATTCTAGACTTAATTCTTTGTCTTCTTTCAAGCTTTGATAATGCCATAATATATTTTCTATAAATTATGCAGATTTACCTGCTTTTCTTCTTAATATTTCACCTACAAATTTAACTCCTTTTCCTTTGTAAGGTTCAGGTCTTCTAAATCCACGAATCTTAGCGGCTACTTGACCTACTAATTGCTTATCAAATGAAAACAATTTAACAATTGGATTCTTACCTTTTTCAGATACTGTTTCAACTTTTACTTCTGGAGCAATGTTAAGTACAATATTGTGTGAAAATCCTAAAGCTAAATCTAACTTTTGTCCTTGATTTGAAGCTCTATAACCAACACCTACTAATTCTAAATCTTTAGTAAATCCTTTAGTCACACCTTCAATCATATTACTGATAAGTGATCTATATAAACCGTGACTTGCTCTATCAGCTTTACTATCTGATGGTCTTTCTACGGTAATTACACCTTCTTCTTGCTTTACTGTGATACCTCCACTAATCTCTTGAGACAACTCACCTAATTTACCTTTTACAGTAACTAAGTTATCTGCGATAGTAACGGTCACACCTTCTGCAATTGCTATTGGGTTTTTTCCTATTCTTGACATAATACTATCTCTTTATTAATAAACGTGACATAAAACCTCTCCTCCAACATTCTCTTGACGTGCCTTCTTGTTAGTCATCACACCTTTAGATGTTGAAACAATAGCAATACCTAAACCATTCAATACTCTAGGCATCTCTGATCCCTTTACATATTGTCTTAGTCCCGGTGTACTAATACGTTCTAATTTCTTAATTACTGAATCTTTTGATTCAGCATCATACTTTAAGGCTATTTTAATAACTCCTTGAACAGTAGTGTCCTCGAATCTATAGCTTAAAATGTAACCTTGTTCGAACAAGATTTTCGTCATATCCTTCTTCAAGTTTGAAGCAGGAATTTCAACGACTCTGTGTCCGGTTGCAGCAGCATTTCTTATCCTTGTAAGATAATCTGCAATTGGATCTGTATACATATATACTTATTTGCGGTCATGGTTTTTCGTCTTACTATAAGACAAAACCTAAAACCAATTTATATTCACATTTAACAACAAAACTAGGACTAAAACCCCCAAACATTGTTGTTTTTTGGTCTACTGTCATAAATAACAGCGTGCAAAGATACTAAATATTACATAATATCTTTTAAAAAACCTACTTTTATATTAATAAAAAACTCTATCCCAAAAGAAATAGAGTTTTGTATATAAGAAAATGTTGTTTACCAACTTGCTTTTCTAACACCTGGTATCAAACCTTGATTTGCCATTTCACGAAAAGTAACACGAGAAACACCAAACTGACGCATATAACCTTTAGGTCTTCCTGTTAATTTACAACGATTGTGCAAACGAACTGGAGAAGCATTTTTCGGTAACTTTTGTAAACCTACATTATCTCCAGCCTCCTTCAAAGCTTTCCTTTTCTCAGCGTACTTAGCTACAGTTTTTTCTCTCTTGACCTCACGGGCCTTCATTGATTCTTTAGCCATATCTTAGTTCTTTTTAAATGGTAAACCTAATTCCGTTAATAATGACTTAGACTCTTTATCAGTTGGAGCAGTTGTTACAAAAGTAATATCCATTCCGCCAATTTTATTCACCTTGTCGATATTGATTTCTGGAAAAATAATTTGTTCAGTAACTCCTAAAGTGTAGTTACCTCTACCATCAAATCCAGTAGCTTTAATTCCACTAAAATCTCTAACACGTGGTAAAGAAGCAGTAATCAATCTATCTAAGAATTCATACATTTTAACACCTCTCAACGTTACTTTCACACCAATTGGCATTCCTTTACGTAACTTAAAAGTCGCGATATCCTTTTTCGATAATGTTACTACAGGCTTCTGACCAGTAATCGTTGCTAGTTCTTCAACAGCATAATCGATTAATTTTTTGTCAGCAATTGCAGCTCCAACACCCTTACTAAGAACGATCTTCTCTAATTTAGGTACTTGCATTACGTTACTGTATCCAAACTCTTCTTTAAGAGCAGGTACAATTCTTGTCCCGTAATCTTCTTTTAATCTTGGTATATAACTCATATTATATAGCTTTATCTGATTTTTTAGAAAAACGTACTTTCTTTCCATCTTCTAATCTATAACCAACTTTCGTTGTGTTACCGTCTTCTAACAACATTAGATTAGAAATATTTAAAGAAGCTTCTTTCTTTACAATTCCACCTTGAGGACTTTGAGCGCTAGGTTTAGTATGTTTAGATACCATATTAACACCCTCTACGATTGCTCTGTTTTTTTCAATAAAAACTTGAGTAATTTTTCCTTCTTTTCCTTTTTGATCACCAGCAATAACTCTTACGCTATCTCCTGTTTTTAATTTTAGCTTCGCCATTTTTTATAATTTTAAAGCACTTCAGGTGCTAATGATACAATTTTCATGAATGATCTATCACGAAGCTCTCTAGCTACAGGACCAAATACACGAGTTCCTGTCATTTCTTCAGAAGCGTTTAACAATACACAAGCATTGTCATCAAATCTGATATAAGATCCGTCTTTACGTCTGATCTCTTTTTTAGTTCTTACAACTACCGCTCTATGAACTTGTCCTTTCTTTGCAGTTCCGTTAGGAGTTGAGCTTTTTATTGAGACAACAATTTTGTCACCAATAGAAGCATAACGTTTTTTGGTTCCTCCTAAAACTCTAATCACTAAAACCTCTTTGGCTCCAGTATTATCTGCTACTTTTAATCTTGATTCTGTCTGTAACATATTATTTAGCTCTTTCTAGGATTTCTACTAATCTCCAACGTTTGGATTTACTTAAAGGTCTTGTTTCCATGATCTTTACTGTATCACCAATGTTGCAATCGTTCAACTCATCATGTGCAACGTACTTCTTCGTTTTTAAAACAAATTTTCCGTACATCGGGTGTTTTACTTTCTTTACCTCAGCAACAACGATAGATTTCTCCATTTTGTTACTAGATACGACACCAATTCTTTCTTTTCTAAGATTTCTTTTCTCCATCTTTTGTAATTATTACTGAGCTCTATTAGTTAATTCAGTTGAAATTCTTGCAACTGTCTTTCTAATAACTTTCAATTGCAAAGGAGATTCCAAAGGAGAAATCGCATGTGCCATTTTAAGATCAGTATAGTTTTTTTTGAATCCTGCTAGTTTCTCTTGTAACTCAGCAACTGATAATTCTTTAATTTCTGATTGTTTCATGTTTTATCAATTATGCGTTATCGTAATCTCTAGCAGTTACAAACTTCGTTTGAACTGGAAGTTTTTGTGCTGCTAAACGTAATGCTTCTTTTGCAACGTCAAAAGGAACTCCTCCTATTTCAAATAAGATTCTTCCTGGTTTAACTACAGCTACGAAATATTCTGGAGAACCTTTACCCTTACCCATACGTACTTCTAAAGGCTTTTTAGTAATAGGCTTGTCTGGAAATATTTTAATCCATAACTGACCTTCTCTTTTCATATGACGAGTTGCTGCAATACGAGCCGCTTCAATTTGACGAGAAGTAAGAAGATTTTGGTCCAAAGATTTGATCCCAAACATTCCATTAGAAAGTTGAGTCCCTCTATTAGAATTACCCTTCATATTACCCTTCGCTTTCTGTACCTTACGGTATTTTACTCTTTTTGGCTGTAACATTTCTTAAGTTTTATTTTCTTTTACGAGGTTGTTGTTTCTTTGAGTTACCACCTTTACCACCTTGCTTTTTTTCTAAGCCAACTAGCGGAGATAATTCTCTTTTCCCATAAACCTCACCTTTCATAATCCACACTTTTATACCTAATCTTCCATAAGTAGTATGTGCTTCTACAAGTGCATAATCAATATCAGCTCTAAAAGTAGAAAGAGGGATTCTACCTTCTTTAAAGTGTTCAGAACGTGCCATCTCAGCTCCGTTTAAACGACCTGAAATTTGAATTTTGATACCTTCCGCATTCATTCTAATTGCTGCTTGAATCGACATCTTGATAGCTCTCTTGTAAGAGATTCTATTTTCAATTTGACGAGCAACACTAGAAGCAACTAAAGTAGCATCTAATTCTGGACGCTTGATTTCAAAAATATTGATTTGAACTTCATTTCCAGTAATTTTCTTAAGCTCTTCTTTTAACTTGTCTACCTCTGTCCCACCTTTTCCGATAATAATACCAGGTCTAGCAGTAGTGATAGTAACGGTTACAAGTTTAAGCGTACGCTCAATAATAACTCTAGAAACACTTGCCTTAAATAATCTAGCACGAACGTACTTTCTTATTTTATCATCTTCAGCTAATTTATCTCCGTAGTCATTTCCACCATACCAGTTAGATTCCCATCCTCTGATAATTCCTAAACGATTTCCAATTGGATTTGTTTTTTGTCCCATGTCTACTCCGATTAATTAGTTGCATTATTCTTACTTCCCAAAACGATAGTGACATGATTAGAACGTTTTCTAATTCTATGTGCACGCCCTTGTGGTGCTGGTCTTAACCTTTTTAACATACCTGCGCTATCAACAGATATTTCTTTTACGAATAAACTAGCTTCTTCGATACTAGCGTCTTCATTTTTAGCTTGCCAATTAGCAATTGCTGAAAGTAAAAGTTTTTCTACGTTGATTGATGCTTCTTTTGAACTAAACTTCAAGATTTGTAAAGCTTTTTCAACTCCCAAACCTCTTATTAGATCAACCACCAAACGCATTTTTCTTGGTGATGTAGGACAGTTAGTCAACTTTGCAAAAGCGATTGATTTATTCGCTTCTTTACGTTGGTCTGCCATATTTTTCTTACGAACTCCCATACCTACTATTTTTTACCTTTGTTTTTTCTATCTGCACCATGTCCTCTAAATGAACGCGTTGGTGAGAATTCTCCTAGTTTGTGACCTACCATGTTTTCAGTAACATAAACCGGTACAAATGCTCTTCCATTGTGTACTGCGATTGTTTGTCCTACGAAATCTGGAGTAATCATCGTTGCTCTAGACCAAGTCTTGATTACCGATTTTCTATCTGCCTCAACATTAGCTAAAACTTTTCTTTCAAGTTTATGAAATACGTAAGGTCCTTTCTTTAATGAACGTGCCATATATAATTATTTTTTTCTACGTTCTAAAATATACTTATTACTCGCCTTGGTCTTAGATCTAGTCTTGTATCCTTTAGCAGGTATACCGTTTTTAGATCTAGGATGTCCACCTGAAGATTTACCTTCACCACCACCCATTGGATGATCAACCGGGTTCATAACCACTGGTCTAGTTCTAGGTCTTCTTCCTAACCATCTACTTCTACCTGCTTTACCAGATACTAGTAATTGATGATCTGAGTTAGATACTACTCCGATAGTAGCCGTACAAGTTGCAAGAATTAATCTTGTTTCTCCTGAAGGCATTTTCACAGTAACATACTTCCCGTCTTTTGCCATTAACTGAGCAAATGAACCAGCACTACGAGCCATAATAGCTCCTTGACCTGGTCTTAATTCGATACATGAAATTGTAGTTCCTAAAGGCATTTCTGACAAAGGCATAGTGTTACCTACTTCTGGAGCAACATTTCCTGAACCTGCTTCAATTTTTTGTCCTACTTGCAATCCACCTTGAGCAATTACGTATTTCTTCTCACCATCAGCATACTCTATCAATGCGATAAAAGCTGTACGGTTTGGATCATACTGAATTGATTTCACTTCTGCACTACCTGTTCTATCTCTTTTAAAATCGATAATACGGTATTTTCTTTTGTGTCCACCCCCCATGAACTTCATGGTCATCTTCCCGGTGTCGTTTCGACCTCCAGATCTTTTATTCGGAACAAGTAAACTTTTTTCCGGCTTATCAGTAGTGATGGCGTCGAACCCATTTACTACTCTAAAACGCTGACCTGGTGTAACTGGTTTTAATTTTCTAACTGACATTTCTAGTTATTAAATATTGTTATAAAAATCAATTGCTTCACCATCTGACAATTGAACGATTGCTTTTTTGTATTGACCCATCATTCCAGAAACAACACCTTTCTTGGTGAATTTTGTTGTTCTTGATACTGGATAAACCATTGTTCTTACTTTTTCTACAGATACTCCGTAAGTACGTTCAATAGCTTTTTTGATCTCTACCTTATTTGCTCCTATGGCAACTTGAAAAGTGTAACGGTTGAATGTTTCACTATCTTTAGTTGCTTTTTCCGTGATAATAGGTTTAATTAAAATGTTCATCTCTTCCCTATTTGCTTAAATTAGATTCAATTCCTTCTAAAGCACCTTCAGAAAGAATAACTTTATTTGTATTTAAGACTTTGTAAGTACTTAGTTCAGAACCAATCACTACACTTGTCTTTTTTAAGTTACGCGAAGACAAATAAACATTGTTATTTGAATCACCTAAAACGAACAAAGACTTTTTACCTTCAACACCAAACGCTTTTAATACATCTGCAAAATTCTTAGTTTTTGCTGTGTCAAAACTAAAGTTTTCAACAACAACAATATTTTCAGCTTTTGCTTGAGTACTTAGAGCAGATTTACGTGCTAAACGTTTCAAGTTTTTGTTTAATTTGAAAGAATAACTTCTTGGTCTAGGACCAAAAACTCTACCTCCACCTCTAAAGATAGGAGATTTGATAGATCCTGCACGAGCAGTACCCGTACCTTTCTGTTTCTTTATTTTTCTTGTAGAACCAGCAATATCTGCTCTTTCTTTAGCCTTGTGCGTCCCTTGTCTTTTATTAGCCAAGTGTTGCTTTACGTCTAAATAGATAGCGTGCTTGTTGGGCTCTAATCCGAATATAGCATCAGAAAGCTCAACTTGTCTTCCTGTGTCTTTTCCTGTAATATCTAAAACTGCTACTTTCATTACTTCTCAATAGTTATATAAGCGTTTTTGTGACCTGGAACACATCCTTTCACTACAAGTAAGTTCTTCTCAGAAACCACTTTTAAAACTCTTAAGTTTTGAACTTTTACATTTTCACCACCCATTCTACCTGCCATACGCATTCCTTTGAATACTCTAGCTGGATAAGATGCAGCACCGATAGAACCTGGAGCTCTTAAACGGTTGTGTTGACCGTGTGTTGCTTGACCAACTCCGGCAAATCCATGACGTTTTACAACACCTTGGAATCCTTTACCTTTAGAAATCGCAGATACATCTACAAATTCTCCTTCTTCAAATAGATCTACTTTTAAAGTATCACCTAATTTGTACTCCTCATCAAAACCTTGAAATTCAACGACTTTTTTCTTAGCAGAAGTTCCAGCCTTTTTAAAGTGACCTTTTAACGCATTAGTTGTACGTTTTTCTACCTTGTCATCGAAACCTAGCTGTAAAGCGGCATAACCGTCTACTTCTTGAGTTCTGACTTGGGTAACTACACAAGGACCAACTTCGATAACCGTACAAGGAATATTCTTCCCGTTCGCATCGAATAAACTAGTCATTCCGATTTTTTTTCCTATTAACCCAGACATTTTTATTTATTTAATTAATTATTATTCTAATTCTTATTCCAAAAAAAACAGAGCAAAATATCTTCAGCTCTGAATCTATTTTTTACCGTTTTTCCTTCGCTCGAAGCTCCAGACATGTAACCAAAAACAACATTTTCGGCGTATTCGAATCCAATAAAAAAGGCTTGACCCCTTACAACTACTGAATTCCCCCTTTTTAAGGTGTGCAAATATACGAAAAAAAGCTTCTTTTGCAACTTAAAACATCAGCTGATTTTAAAATACTTAGTTACCCTTCTAAATCAGTAAAAATAAAAGCAAAAAAAGGCAAAATCAACTGAATGATTCTGCCTTTATTTTTTAAAACTTGCCTTAGATCAAAATCCAAACAAATCTCAGAATCGTAGAAATTATACTTTAATTTCTACTTCAACACCACTAGGTAATTCCAACTTCATTAAAGCGTCGATAGTCTTAGAAGAAGAACTATAGATGTCTAATAATCTTTTGAAAGAACTCAATTGAAATTGCTCTCTTGACTTTTTATTTACGTGCGGAGAACGCAATACTGTAAATATTTTTTTATTCGTTGGTAATGGAATTGGTCCGTTTACTACAGCGCCAGTTGACTTTACCGTTTTCACGATCTTCTCAGCAGATTTATCTACTAAATTATAATCGTAAGATTTTAATTTGATTCTTATTTTTTGACTCATGATATATAATTTAGATTATGCTTTAGCTTTTGCAATTACTTCTATTGAAATACTAGAAGGAGTTTGTGCATAGTGAGAGAATTCCATAGTAGATGTTGCTCTACCAGAAGAAAGTGTACGCAACGTAGTTACATATCCAAACATTTCTGACAATGGCACATCCGCCTTGATTACTTTAGCTCCTGAACGGTCACCCATATCATTCACTTGTCCTCTACGTCTATTTAAATCACCAACAATATCACCCATGTTTTCTTCTGGAGTAATAGCCTCCATTTTCATAATAGGTTCTAAGATTACAGCACCGGCAGCTTTTGCACATGCTTTGTAACCCATTTTTGCAGCCAATTCAAAAGAGATTGCATCTGAATCCACAGGGTGGAAAGACCCATCTGTTAAAGTAACTTTTAAAGTATCCATTACGAATCCAGCTAAAGGTCCATTTTTCATAGACTCTTTAAATCCTTTTTCAATAGAAGGGATAAATTCTTTAGGAATACGTCCACCTTTAATTTTATCAACAAATTGTAAACCTGGTCCTACAAAATCTTCATCTGCAGGTCCCATTTCAAATACAATATCACCAAACTTACCACGTCCACCAGATTGCTTTTTGTAAGTTTCTCTGTGTTGCGTAGCTTTTGTAACAGCTTCTTTGTACTCTACTTGCGGTTCTCCTTCATTAACCTCAACTTTAAACTCACGTTTCAAACGGTCAATTAACACCTCTAAGTGTAACTCACCCATTCCTGAAATTACAGTTTGTCCTGAACCCTCATCTGTTCTTACTTGGAAAGTAGGATCTTCTTCAGCTAACTTAGCCAATGACATTCCTAATTTATCAACATCTGCTTTTGTTTTAGGCTCAATAGAAATACCGATTACTGGATCTGGAAAATCCATAGATTCCAATACAATTGGAGCACTCAAAGAACTCATTGTATCTCCCGTTTTAATATCTTTAAATCCAACTGCTGCACCAATATCTCCTGCTTCGATATAATCGATAGAGTTTTGTTTGTTTGCATGCATTTGGTAGATACGAGAAATACGCTCTTTTTTACCTGAACGGTTATTTAATATATACGAACCAGCATCTAATCTTCCTGAATAAGCACGGAAAAAAGCTAGACGTCCTACGAAAGGGTCTGTAGCGATTTTAAATGCCAATGCAGCGAAATCATCTTTTACATCTGGTCTTCTTGAAATCTCATCTCCTGTGTCAGGATCAGTTCCAAAAATTTCTGGTCTATCTAATGGAGAAGGCAAGTAACGACAAACAGCATCCAATAAGAATTGAACTCCTTTGTTTTTAAATGCAGATCCAGCAATCATAGGAATGATAGCCATATCCATAACAGCAGCTCTTAAAGCAGCATGTACTTCATCCTCAGTAATTGAATTTTCATCTTCCATGAATTTCTCCAACAAGTTCTCATCATAAGACGCAACTTCTTCGATCAAACGAGCACGAGCTGCAGCAGCTTCGTCCACCATATCTTCAGGAATATCAATAACATCAAAAGTTGCCCCTTGCGTATCATCATGCCATACGATAGCTCTGTTTTTTACTAAATCAACAACACCTTTGAAAGTATCCTCTTCACCAATTGGCAAAACGATTTCAACTGCGTTAGAACCTAGCATTTCTTTTACTTGCTTACATACTTTTGCAAAGTCAGCACCTTGACGGTCCATTTTGTTCACAAATCCAATTCTTGGTACTTTATAGTTATCAGCTAGTCTCCAGTTAGTTTCTGATTGAGGCTCAACACCATCAACCGCACTAAATAAGAACACTAAACCATCTAATACACGTAATGATCTATTTACCTCTACAGTAAAATCAACGTGACCAGGAGTATCAATAATATTAAAGTGGTATCCTTTTGTATCTGGAGTTTTATCACCGTTTTCAATAGGAAATTCCCATTCACAGGTTGTAGCAGCAGAAGTAATTGTAATACCTCTTTCTTGCTCTTGCTCCATCCAGTCCATTGTAGCTGCACCATCATGAACTTCTCCAATCTTATGAGAAACTCCTGTGTAATACAATACACGCTCTGTAGTAGTAGTTTTACCAGCATCAATATGCGCGGCAATACCAATATTTCTAGTAAATTTTAAATCTCTTGCCATTTCTTAGAATCTAAAGTGTGAGAATGCTTTGTTCGCTTCAGCCATCTTATGAACATCCACTCTTTTCTTTACAGCAGCACCTTCTTCTTTTGCAGCAGCTAAAATCTCACCTGCTAACTTTTGAGCCATTGTTTTCTCATTTCTTTTTCTAGAATAAGAAATCATCCACTTGATAGCCATAGACACCTTACGGTCTGGTCTAATTGGCATTGGAATTTGAAAGTTTGCTCCACCCACACGACGGCTACGAACTTCTACTTGAGGCATTACATTAGATAATGCATCTTTCCAAATTTCTAAGGCAGATTTTTCTTCTTCTCCCTTTTTTTCCTCTACGATAGCCAAAGCATCATAAAATACTTTGAATGCTACTGATTTCTTACCATCCCACATTAGCATGTTCACAAAACGTGTTGCTAATTGATCGTTAAATTTAGGATCTGGTAAAAGAACTCTTTTTTTCGCTCTTCTTTTTCTCATGTTTTCTTGAGTTTGTTGTTTGTTGCCGTTTGGATCATTAGATCAAACCGCGAACATTAAAAATTTACTTCTTAGGACGTTTGGCTCCGTATTTAGATCTACGTTGAGTTCTTCCCTCAACACCAGCTGTATCTAAAGCTCCACGTACAATGTGATACTTTACCCCTGGTAAATCTTTAACTCTTCCTCCCCTTACTAATACTATCGAGTGCTCTTGTAAATTGTGTCCTTCCCCAGGAATGTAAGCGTTTACTTCATTACCGTTAGTCAATCTAACTCTAGCTACTTTTCTCATAGCTGAATTAGGCTTCTTTGGTGTTGTAGTGTAAACACGCGTACATACTCCTCTTCTTTGAGGACACGAATTTAAGGCAGCCGATTTACTCTTCTTAGTGTTTTGGGTTCTTCCTTTTCTAACTAATTGTTGAATAGTTGGCATACTAACTTGTTATTAATTACGTTTAACTTATAATTCTCCATTTTTTAGAGGGTGCAAATATACGTTTTTATTCTAATTATTCAATTACCAGTTAGTTAAATTTTAAAAGTTTTAATTCTCTTGACTGTTGCACAATTTTAAATTAGCTTTGACATACACTATTTTAGTAATGAATACCTAACTATAGTATCGGATTTTTACTCCCAATTGTGAATCGATTTTTCAAAAACAAAAAAAAACTTCTCATCTCCTACATATTCTTCTGTTTTTTATTTCAGAATAATTTGCAGAGTCAAACGAAGTATTTGGAAATTAAATTTGTCGATAGCACATATATCGATTTCCGCAACATGTTTGAAAACGACAAGTCATTCTCTTCTAAGGATAAATTACTTCAAAAAGTTAAAGAAATTTCAAACGTTTTAAACAAACAAGGGTTTCTTTCTCACAACATTAGTCTGCTCCAAGAGAATGATTCTACTTACAACGGAGTTATTCTATTAAATTCAGAGATGAGCGAACTAACCCTTAATTTTAGCACAACGGAGAAACTCCCTCCATTCATAGAGGGGAAAAAAATTACCATTCCGTTTCGTCAGCTAGAAAAAACGCTACATTCTATTTACAATTATTACGAGAATACAGGAGCTTCTTTTACCGAAATAAAACTAGAGGAGATTACAACTAGAAATAAAAAGATAACAGCAAAAGTGAACATCCATAAATCACAAAGTAGAAACATTGATAAAGTAGTTGTAAAAGGATACCCATATTTCCCTAAGAAATACATCAAACATCATCTAAAAATAAAACCTACCACAGTTTACAATCAAGAAACCTTAGAGCAGACAAGTAATTCTCTACAAACACTAGAATTTATATCAGAAATAAGAAAACCTGAAGTTCTTTTTACTAGAGATTCAACACACCTATATATATATGTCTCAAAAAAAAGTGCAAATCGCTTTGACGGGCTGGTAGGTTTTTCAAATAGTGCTGAAACCGGAAGACTAAAATTTAATGGCTATTTGGATATCGAACTAAACAACAGCTTCAACAAAGGCGGAAAACTAGCCGTATTTTGGAGCAACAATGGCAACCTGCAAGAAGAGTTTAGGTTTAAAGTTGCGACACCCTATATATTAAACACACCCATCACTCCAGAAGTGAATTTTGAAATATACAAACAAGACTCAACTTTTATAACAGTCGATTTTGATCTAAACCTTAGATACCTTATCAATAAAAAAAACACCATTGGAGGAACATTAAAAACAAAAAGCTCTACTGACCTATTAAAAAGAAGCCAAACCCCTCTCGTGAGCTCCTACAAAACAAATTTATACGGACTCACCTATCAGTTCCATCAAACAAATAGAACAAACCCAATATTCACTTTAAGGGCAGCTATCAATTACGGAAACAAAACATCAGAAGGAATAAAAACGCCCCAGCACAGCCTATTTCTAGATTTATCCCTAACAGAAAAAATCGGAAAAAGGAGCAATCTCTATTTTCACAACAGAACAGAAACACTACAATCTAATAGTATATTATACAATGAACTTTATCAAATTGGTGGAGCCAATACCATTCGTGGATTCTATGAGCAAAGTATCTTTTGCTCTTCCTATAATTACACGAATCTAGAATACAGGTTACTTACAGATACTAAATCATACATCTATACTTTTTCTGATATTGGCTTTACGAGAGACCAAACAAACAAAACAGAGGATAGGCTTTATAGTTTTGGAATAGGGTACGCATACAGAACAAGAGGAGGAATTATCAATTTAAACTATGCTTTTGGTAAAAAGAACAAAGACCCTTTTGATTTTAATCAAGGAATATTTCACGTAAAGTTTGTAAGTTCTTTTTGACAAAACACTCCCCAAAAAAAAAGGAGTTTTTATAAGGTTTATAAGAATAATACTACCTATATTTGGAAAAAATGGAGAAAAATTTTGAGCCTGTAAGGCCACTAACTAATTTAAAACACAACCCAAATGAAATTAATATTTCATAGTATTATACTTATTATTTTTTCATTTACACTTCAAATTTCACACTCCCAAACAACACTAATTTCGGGATCAATATCAGATAATTATGGTCCATTGCCCGGAGTTGAGATATTATTAAAAAATACTAGTAACGGAACGCAAACAGATTTTGATGGAAATTTTTCTATTGAAATTTCCCTCGGTTCTACCCTATCTTTTAAGCATCTTGGCATGCTACCTGTTGAAAAAACAATAACCGATACAGATTATATAAACATACTATTACAGGAAGACATAAATAAACTTGACGAAATAATTATCGTTGCCTACGGAAGTCAAAATAAAAAATCGCTTACAGGAGCTATTTCTGTCGTTTCATCAGAAACCATTGACACGCAACAAATAACTTCCATCGGAACAGTACTTCAAGGAAATGTAGCTGGTGTTCATATCATCAATAGCGGCGGTCAACCTGGCGAAAACCCAACAATTCGAATACGAGGTGTAGGTTCTATCAATGCTTCGGCTGACCCTTTAATTATATTAGATGGAGCACCTTTTAATGGAAATATAAACGCAATTAGCGCTGATCAAGTAGAAAGTATAAATGTTTTAAAAGATGCTTCTTCTACTTCTTTGTATGGTTCTCGTGGTTCCAATGGAGTCATTCTCATTACAAGTAAAAAAGGAAAATACAATACCCCTACCAAAGTAACTTTCAATACTAGTTATGGGTTTGCCAATACTGCAGTAGACAAACATCAATTGATAAACACGGACACTTTTACCGAATACTCTTGGGAGGCTCTTAAGAACTCTAATCAATATGCACAGGGGCAAGATACTAGTGATGCTGCTATAAATGCCAGCAATGAATTAATCAATCATTTAGGTTATAATCCCTACGGAATTGAAAATCCTGTTGGTACAGATGGAAAACTAGTCTCTACTTCTAAACTATGGGACACGAATTGGGAAAATGAAACAGAAAGAAATGCTGCCAAACGAACTGAGCATTCCATAGGTGTTTCTGGTGGAAACGAAAATACTACCTATTATTTTTCAACAAATTACTTAAATCATGAAGGAAACATAAAAACGTCAGACTTTGAAAGGGTTACTTCTAGAATTACTATTGACACAAAAGTAAATAAATGGTTTAAAACAGGAGCTACTGCATTTTACTCTACTTCCTCTCAAAATAGTCCTGTTCAAACTGGAAGTGCAAATAACAACACTGGATTATGGGCCAACAACATGCCTTCCTTCTATCCATTATACCAAAGAGATGCTAACGGTTTATTGATAGAAGACAACAAAGGAAATAATCTTTATGACTACGGAAATAACAGCAACCAATCTGTGAATGGAACAAGACCTTTATACCAAGATGAAAACGCAGTTGGATCTCTATACAATAATGAAATTCTAAACAAAAGAGACAATTTTACAGCAAACGGATACATACAATTGCAACTTGCAAAGAATCTTGTTTTTAAAACACAAGCCTCTTATGAAAAATATACTTTTAATGCCTATTCCTATGAACATTATAAATATGGTGCTGCTGCAAATGTTAATGGTCGAATAACTCAAGATAGAAATTTCACAACGACCAAGAACATTATCAACTCATTAAACTACAAGAAAATTTTTGGAGACAACTTATTTAATGTAGATATCATTCAAGAAGCTTTCGAAAAGAATATTGATCATTTAGGCGCTCAAGGGACAGGTTTTTTACCAGGTGTAAAAGTTTTAAACGGGACAAATACTCCTACAGAAACAAGTGGTTTTACTTCAGATGAAACACTACTTTCTTACCTCGGAAGAGTTGCCTATAACTACAAAGAAAAATATTTTTTAGAAAGTTCTTTTAGATCAGATGGATCAAGTAGATTTCATCAAGATGTGAGATGGGGGAACTTTTTCTCAGTCGGCGCGGCATGGGTGCTATCAGATGAGAATTTTATACAAGATGTTGACCAAATTCAATATTTAAAACTAAGAGTTTCTTATGGAGAATTAGGAAACAACAGAACTTTAGACAAATATGGTGATGCTTCTTATTTCCCTTACCTGTCCTTATTTGAAACAGGCTGGAATGAATTATCAAATCCTGGAGTTGTTCTTGAAGGTATAGCAGACCCTGGATTGTCTTGGGAGAAAACAGCTTCCTCTGATATTGGAATCGACTTTGGATTGTTTGGAAACCTATTCAGTGGATCTGTAGATTATTATTCAAAAGAGTCTGTTGATTTGATTTATAACAAACCTATTCCTTCTTCAACTGGAAATTCATCTATCCAAACAAATATAGGAGCTATCAAAAATTATGGCGTAGAAATTTCACTGAATGCAAACATCATCAACAAACAAAAAGTAAAGTGGACGGCTAGTTTAAATCTTTCTTTCGACAGAAATAAAATCACTGAACTAAGTCAGGATTCATTTATCATTGGAACAAAAAAATGGCAAGTTGGAAACTCTTTGTACGATTTCTATACAAAAGAATGGGCGGGTGTAGATCCTGCAACTGGATACGGTTTATGGTATATTGATTTAAAAGACTCAGAAGGAATTATAACGGGGAGAGATGTTACAAATGACTACGATAAAGCCTCAAGAAATTATGCAGACAAATCTTCCTTACCAGATATGATTGGAGGGTTTAATAATTTTGTGAGTTATGGTGCTTTTGACTTAAATATACTATTCAATTTTAGCAAAGGTGCTTATGTGTATGACTACTCTTATGCTGCTTTAATGGAAGGTATGAAAACGGTTAAAGCTGGCTCTGTAGATTTAATAAACCGATGGCAACAACCTGGAGACATTACCAATGTGCCCCTTTTATTGAATACACAAAATAACTTCACCAGCCCATCAGACAGATTTTTATTTAAAAATAATTACCTCAGGCTGAAAGCATTAACAATTGGCTATAATGTGTCTCAAGGAATTACCAATAAAATAAATTTATCTAAGTTAAGACTGTATTTTAAAGGAGACAATTTGGCTACATGGCAAAGTCACAAAGGAATTGACCCTGAACAAAGTCTTTCAGGTACTACAAACTATAGATCGTTCAATCAAAAAATCTGTTCTTTCGGATTACAACTAGAATTTTAAATTGATCCTCATGAAAAAACAAATAAACATATATATATCCTTATTCTTTTTCACTTTAGCTGTTTTAGGTTGTAGCGACGATTTCTTAAATGACCCTACTCCTACAGCTGATGTATCAAAAGACATCATCTTTGATTCTAGAGAAAGTGCAGAAACGTTGCTCACTGGAATCCATCGGAATTTTAGAGATCAGTTTTTAAGTGATGTCACTACAAGTCAAGAAATAGGCGGTGTTTATGCGATCTATATGGCGAGAACACTAAAAGGAAACGACTTTATTCAAAGAGATACCTGGTATGCTAATGATTATGACAACAACAATAGAGATGCATCAAGTACAAGAGTACGCTTTAGTTGGGAGTTCCCTTACTATTTGATCAACCAAGTGAACACTTTAATTAATGGTGTTACCGAGAGCACAATTGCTGAAAGTGACAAAAAAGAACTAATTGCCCAAGGGAAAGCAATCAGAGCATTTTTCTATTTCCAATTGGCTATGGAGTTTCAACACACTTATAGTTATGACTCAAGCTTACCTGCTCCACCAATCTATACAGAATTATCGCTTGTAGGAAAACCGATGAGTACTCTTGGTGAATTATATGATTTTATCATAGACGATCTACAAGTAGCTACAGCAGATTTAGATGAAACAAGACTAAGGAAATCTTACATCAATAAACAGGTTGCCGCAGGAGTTTTAGCCAGAGTGTATCTTGTTACTGAAAATTGGGTAGGAGCAAAAGACGCAGCCATCATAGCTTATGGAGGTGATCCATCTACCGTTTTAGATGCTGGGAGCTATGGAAATGGATTTGATGCTATTTCAAATATAGAATGGATTTGGGGAAATCCTCAAACCAAAAGTCAAACAAATAGTTTTTACCTAGCACCTCATGCCTTTACCGATTTTAACAATCCTTCTTGGAATGCAACCTTTGTAAATACCAGCTTCGCAGCTTTATTTAGCAATACAGATGTCCGTAAGTTATTTGAAAACCCTTATGAAGACACCGTACCTGAAGACTGGGAACACGTGAGCACTACTAAATTCGCTTTTGCAGTAGGTTCAGACATCCCATTAATGAGAACTGCAGAAATGATATTAATAGAGGCTGAAGCAAAACATAGACTTCTGGACCCAACGGCTCACGACTTGTTGTTTGCATTGCAATCAAACAGAGATCCTTCTGCTGTAAAGTCCTCAAATACTGGAGCTGCTCTTTTGGAAGAAATTTTAGTTGAAAGACGAAAAGAATTATATGCAGAAATTGGAGTGGAATGGTTTGACGCAAAAAGATTAAGAAGAGCTATTCCTAGAACAGGAAATCACAGATTACTTAATTCTGACTTAGCAGCAGATGATAAAAAATTCTTTTTAAAAATACCTCAGAGAGAAATTGATGCAAACGACAATATAGATGCATCTGTGAATAATGGAAGATAAATCGCAACAAAACATTATGAAACAACTAGTATATATTCTTACATCGATATTTTTATTTTTTGGACTTACCAATTGTGATGAAGATTTAAATAAACCGGACGAATTGAATTTAATTTCTTTTGGCAGTATTTCAAATGATATAATTGTAGAAAAAAACATCAATTCTGAACTAGAAGTTGATTTATATTCTTCATTAGAATCAGCAACAGAAAGAACTTATATGATTTCAATTGAAGATGATTCAACAATTGATCCAGATACCTACACACTTGCGAACTCAATTACAATTCCTTCGAATTCTAATAAAGGTTCTGCACTACTAACAATAAACTCAACACTCCTTAATAAAGAAGGAGATATTCTTGTTTTAGGGATCGAAACAGAAGAAGAAGTATTTACCAGTGAAAATAAAACAATAAATATCACATTAACGTGTCCTTTCGTAAATGGTGCAGCTGATTTAGTTGGTCCTTGGGCTGGTAAAGATGCCTCAGATCCTGAATCTGTAACTATTATTACAAGTTCAGTTCTTAACTTAGAAGATTCAAGTAAAATTGATATCGATAAATTAGGACAGGCATTCATGTCTGACTTCTGGTTTGAAACTGTAATTTCTAGTCAACCTATTTCTTTAGAAATTGGTTTAAATGGACAAATCAATATAGGCCGACAATATATTTTCACTACGGAGGATTATGGCGATACTTATGAAATCGAAGGAACAGGAGAATGGAAAAATTGCGAAAACAAACCTCAACTAATCCTATACTATAATATATACTATTATGGAGCTACAGTCAGTATTATTTCAGAATACCCTAATTTTTTTCCTGACGGATATTTAAAAGCAACACTTACGCTTCAATAAAAAATAAAAACATCTTTTTTAATTTCTGAGGCCATCCTTTACAAGGATGGTTTTTTAATAGATAGAATAGTACTACATTTGCGCCATGGAGATAAAAACGTCAAAAATATTCGGACTTAGAGCAGTTATCGAGGCTATTAATAGTGAAAGCTCAATAGACAAAGTATTTATTCAGAAAGATATTTCTGGACATTTGATGAACGAACTGATGACATTATTAAGAGTAAATAATATTGCTTTTAGTTATGTTCCTGTGGAGAAGTTAGACAAGCTATCAAAATATAACAATCACCAAGGAGCGGTTGCACAAATTGCACCTATCAACTTTCATGATTTAGATACTTTGGTAGAGGCGACTCTTGAAAAAGAAGAAACTCCTTTATTTCTATTATTAGACCAAGTTTCAGATGTACGTAATTTTGGTGCTATCATTAGAACTGCTGAATGTACCGGAGTGCATGGTATTGTAATTCAAAGTCAAGGTAACGCGCCTGTAAATGCTGAAACAGTAAAAACATCAGCGGGTGCCGCTTTTAATATTCCTATTTGTAAAGTAAGTCATCTTAAAGATGCCTTATTTATTTTACAAGCAGCAGAAATTCAAGTAGTTGCGGCAACAGAGAAAACAGAAACTTCTTTATATAGTGTTGACTTAACAAAACCAACTGCCATCATTATGGGCTCAGAAGATAGAGGTATCAATCCTTCTATTCTTAAAATGGTTGACAAAATAGCGAACCTTCCTTTAAAAGGAACAATCGGTTCTTTGAATGTATCGGTTGCGTGTGGTGCTTTTTTATACGAAGCTGTTAGACAAAGAATGTAAAGCAAGACATTTTCAATAGATCACATAAAAAAAGCCTAAGAATTAAATTCTTAGGCTTTTTTTGAATTTGAATATCTTAACTTATACAGTCTTTAGAAAAGAAGTCACATTTGTGTCAATTCTTTCTAACACATTTGAAATGTCTGCTTTTACAAAAGCTTCTCCAGTAATTTTCTCGTACAACTCAATGTATCTATTTGAAATATCATTTATTTTTGCATCAGTCAATTCAGGAACCACTTGTCCTTCTTTTCCCTGAAAACCGTTTTCTAACAACCATTCTCTTACAAATTCTTTAGAAAGTTGTTTTTGTTTTTGATCTTTTGCTTGAATAGCTTCGTATCCCTCAGCATAAAAATAACGAGAAGAATCAGGCGTATGAATTTCGTCTATCACTACAATTTGTCCTTTTGCAGTTTTTCCAAATTCATATTTAGTATCAACTAATATCAAGCCTTGTTTCGTTGCAATTTCTGTTCCCTTTGCAAACAAAGCATAGGTATATTCCTCTAATTGTTCATATTCTTTCTGAGAAACAATTCCATTTGCTAAAATAGCTTCTCTAGAGATATCTTCATCATGATCACCAATATCCGCTTTTGTTGAAGGCGTAATAATTGCGTTTTCGAATTTCTGATTTTCAATCATTCCATCAGGCATTGCCACACCACACAGAATTCTTTTCCCTAATTTATATTCTCTCCAAGCATGTCCTGTTAAATAACCTCTAATTACCATTTCTACTTTATAGGTAGCACATGATTGACCGATTGTTACATTAGGATCCGGTGTAGAAACTACCCAGTTTGGAACAATATCTTTGGTTGCTGCCAACATTTTAGCTGCAATTTGATTTAAAATTTGTCCTTTATAGGGTATTTGCTTTGGCAAAATTACGTCAAAAGCAGAAAGTCTGTCCGTAGCAACCATAACCAAAAGGTCATTGCTTACCGTATAGACTTCTCTCACTTTTCCTTTGTAAATAGCTTTTTGCCCAGGGAAATTATAATTTGTATCGTTGATTGTTCTTGTCATGATTGTATCGTGAGATTCGTTTTCTATATTTATTGAATTTCTGCCTGTAAAAATAAAGAATTCTTTAGTAGTAATTCTATATTAATATTGACAATTATTTATTCCGTTTCAATCGTTTTATACGCTTTTATAATTTCTTTTACCAACCTGTGACGAATCACATCCTTCTCATCCAAATAAACGTTTGCAATTCCTTTTACACCTTTTAAGGCTAATAGCGAAGTTTTCAATCCAGAAACCTGTTTTCTTGGCAAATCAACTTGACCAGGATCTCCGGTGATAATAAACTTTGCACGCTTTCCCATTCGAGTCAAAAACATTTTCATTTGTCCAGCTGTAGTATTCTGAGCTTCATCTAAAATCACAAAAGCATTGTCTAGTGTGCGTCCTCTCATAAAAGCCAAAGGAGCAATTTGAATGACTCCTTTTTCAAGATGCGACTCCAATTTCTCATGAGGAATCATATCACGTAGTGCATCATATAATGGTTGCATATAAGGATCCAATTTATCTTTTAAATCTCCAGGTAAAAAACCAAGGTTCTCACCCGATTCCACAGCTGGTCTAGTCAAAATAATTCTCTTAACCTCTTTATCCTTCAATGCTTTTACAGCCAAAGCCACCGCCGTATAGGTTTTTCCTGTTCCAGCAGGCCCTATAGCAAAAAGCATATCATTGATTTCCATTTCAGAAACCATTTTTCGTTGATTTTCTGTCTGTGCCTTTACCAACTTCCCTCCTACTCCATGTACTAAAATCCCTTCAGCTACAGGATAAGTAGTTTTTTGATTGCCCGTATTCATCAGAAATTGTTCAATTGAATTTTCATCAATTTTATTATACTTATCAAAATAATTAATAAGCATTTCTAAACGCTTTTCAAATTCATCTAAAATAATAGGTTCTCCAAAAGCTTTTATTTCTGTGCCTCTCGCAACAATCTTAAGTTTTGGAAAATATGCTTTTAATTGTTTGATGGTAGCATCTTGAGGACCAAAAAATTCTTTAGGATTGATTTCGGAAAGACTGATAATTCGTTCGTTCAAATGAGTGAAATTTAGTGTTTATAACTCCTTTATTTTCATCTTTAAAAATACTCTTTATTCCTATATATTGTATAAATTTGTTTAAGATTTTTTCATTCTTTTTAATTAGGAAATCAAAAACAAAAGGAAATACAGAATAAATGCCAATAATAACTTTAACGACTGACTTCGGAACAAAAGATCACTTTGCAGGTGCGGTTAAAGGGGCTATATACTCTTCAATTCCTGATGCAAGAATTGTTGATATTTCTCATAGGATATCACCTTTTAACATCACTGAAACTTCGTATATTCTTAAAAACGCATATAAAAATTTCCCTCAAGGAACCATACATATTGTTGGAGTTGATTCAGAATTAAATGAGGATAACAAACATATTGCCATGCTATTAAACGGGCACTATTTTGTATGTCCTGACAATGGATTGATTTCTCTGATTGCTTCAGAAATAAACCCTTCCAAAATTGTTGAAATTAATATACACGACCGATTAGAAACAAGTTTTTCTGTTTTGGACGTTTTTGTTCAAGTTGCTGCACATATTTCTCGTGGGGGAACTCTCGAAGTCATTGGAAAGACTTTAGAAACCTATAAAAAATTATACGAATTACAACCTCAAACTTCTAGCGACCAAAATAAAATTGTTGGTAACGTAATCTATATAGACAACTACGGAAATGTAATTAGTAATATTACCGAAAAACTTTTCAAGGAAATAGGAAAAGGACGTAGCTTTACTTTAACCGCTAGAGGCTATTTTTTTAAAAAAATAAACTATAAGTATAGTGATATTGTTGACTTTAGTCTAGCGCCCATTCAAAGGCAAAGCGACGGAAGTAAATTGGCTATATTTAATTCTGCTGGCTTTATAGAAATTGCGATTTATAAAAGTAACTTGACTACTGTTGGAGGAGCTTCTAGTTTACTAGGGTTGGATTATCGAGATTCTATAACCTTAGAATTTCACAAGTCTAAATAACACTAGAGACAAGCGTTATTTAACTATCACAAACATCAATAACCTTCACAAAAAACAATCTAAATGATCGCTATACTAAAAAAAGAACTTCGTCAATTTTTCGGATCTATTAGCGGTTATTTTATCATTTCAGGTTTTTTAATATTAAATGCGTTATGGCTATGGATATTAAAAACAGATGCCAATATATTAAATAGTGGTTTTGCCGATTTGACTCAGTTTTTCTCTAGTACGGCTTGGCTTTTTATCATTTTAATTCCTACATTAACAATGAGGAGTTTTTCTGATGAAATACAATCAGGAACAATTGAAATATTAAAAACAAAACCCGTTTCTTCACTCCAATTAATAGGTGGTAAATTTTTCGCTATTCTCATTATCATTCTGTGTACGCTAATTCCTACTTTGGTTTATGTATACAGCATCTATAAATTGGCATTACCAATAGGGAATATAGATTTTGGTAGCCTTATCGGATCGTATTTAGGTCTTCTATTTCTTGCAAGTTCTTTTATCTCAATAGGACTATGGATATCCTCTTTTACAAAAAATCAATTGGTTGCTATATTAGCATCTATTGTTCTGTCTTATTTACTTTTTAGCGGAATACAAGAATTTTCATTTTTAGTACCAGAATACAATCTAGAAAAACTTGGTATGTATTCACATTTTTCTAGTATTACACGAGGAGTTCTTGATAGTCGTGATTTGATTTATTTTTTAAGTATAACTCTGCTTTTCTTAGCAATTGCATTGTATAAGCTTTCTGTCCGAAAAAACAAAAAACAACTTATCTACTGTCTTCTAATACTTATAGCTATAAACAGTATTGGAGATAAATCATATAAGCGTTTAGATTTAACAGAAGATAAAAAATATACAATCTCAACAAGCTCTGAATCTATCCTGAATGCAATTGATGAAATAGCAGTAATTCGCGTATATCTTGAAGGTGATTTCCCTCCAGAGTTTAAAAGACTTCAACTAGAAACAATTCAGTTATTAGAAGAATTAAAAGCCAAGAATAGACATTTAAAAGTCTTATTTATCGACCCAAAAGAGGACCTTAAAAAACACATCAAAAACGGACTCACACCTAGTCGATTAACAATTAAAGAAAACGGAGTAATTACTGAAATGGTGATTCTACCATGGGCTACATTGCAATACAAAAACAGAAAAGAAACAATTTCTTTATTAAAGGTGAGTGCGCCAAAAGAAACACAAACAGAACAATTAGAAAACTCAATCCAGAATCTAGAATACGCCTTTGTAAATGCACTAAAAAAAGTAAGTACTAAAAAAGAAAAAAGCATTGCTATTATAGGTGGTAATGGTGAACTCGACGACATTTACTTATATAGCCTACTAAAAAATATTGGGAACTATTATCACTTGGCAAAATTCACTTTAGATTCTATAACAACAAACCCCTCTAAATCTTCAGCGCAATTAAATGCTTATGATTTAGCAATTATAGCAAAACCTACAGAGGCATTTAGTGAAGAAGAAAAATACAGTTTAGATCAATACATTCTAAATGGTGGAAACACAATATGGATGGTAGACTATGTACATGCTGAAATGGATAGCTTGTATAGTACTGGAAAAACACTCGCTTACCCTAGAAACTTAAATTTAGACGATTTTTTCTTCCGTTATGGAGTAAGAATCAATTCAAATCTGGTAAAAGATCTCTATGCTGCTAAAATTGCACTAGCAACTGGAAACACAGGTGAGAAATCTAATTTTCAAAATTTCTTATGGTATTACTCGCCATTGATTAGCACAAATAACGCACACGCTATTGTACATAATATTTCTCCCGTAAAATTAGAATTTGTTTCTACAATTGACACATTAAAAAACAATATAACAAAAACAATACTACTACAAAGCTCACAACTGTCCAAACCTATTCAAACCCCTGCAATTATAGAATTAAACTCGGTGATGGATAAACCTGACCCAAAAATATTCAATAACGGAAATCAAATTTTAGGTCTATTACTTGAAGGAGAATTTACTTCAGCTTATAAAGATCGATTGAAACCTTTAAAATTAAAAAACGCCAAAGAGATTGGAGTCCCCTCTAAAATGGTTATAATTTCAGATGGCGACATTGCAACAAATCAAATTCATCAAGGAGCTCCTTTAGAACTCGGGATCGATAAATGGACACAAGAGCATTATGGAAATAAGGAATTTCTGTTGAACACAATTGAATATCTTTTAGATGATAGTGGTTTGATTTCTATTCGCTCAAAAAATATAAGTCTTAAAAATTTAGACAAAAAGAAAGTTATAGAAAATCATACGTATTGGCAATTTATTAATCTTTTTATTCCTCTCCTAATAACGGCTATTTTTGGTGTCTTGTTTTTCTATTATAGAAGAAAAAAGTATGGGAAAGCAACAAATTAGTACGACACTGACATTGTTGTTTTTAATTTAGGATCTAGACCAAATAATAAAAATAATATGGGTTGAATCTTATCTTTTAACTTCTCCCGAAGTATTTTATAGGCTTTGCTCATCTGAGTTTCGACAGTTCTTGTAGAGACATTCATAAAATCAGCTATTTCAACAATCGTTAACCCCTCTTGCTTACTTAATAAAAAAGTTTCTTTGCAGCGCGAAGGCAATTTTTGGATTTCAATTTTAACCAATTTAATTTGTTCTTGCATGTGTTCTTGATTGTCATTTTCAACAATCTGATCAAGTGATTTGAAATGATTCTCCTCAATAGACAACATTCTTTTATCCTTTCTCCATTGGTTCAAAAATCTGTTATAAACAGACTTGTATAAAAAGCTTTTTATATGATTTATCGATTGTATACGATCTCTATCTTCCCATATTTTTATAAATAAATTTTGTACAATATCTTGTGTCAATTCATAATCATTAGAAAGACTATGTACATAAACACAAAGAGGCTGGTGGTACCTATCCATTAAGAAAGCCAAAGCTTGATGATTGCCTTTTTCAAGCTCATTTTTTAAAATAATATCATCGGAAAAGTCATGTCTCATTTCTAGAAAAAAAATTAATTCGGGTGCAATATAAAAAAATATTTAGAAAAAGTAAGTGTTCAATGAATTTGATGTGTCTTATTAAAAGTTAGCTAACTATTGTTTTTCATTAATAAATTCATAATTACGAAGTGTTTTTTTGATAAAACAACAAAATAAAAAACATTTCGTTCGTTTATTCTCCTTGTTAAATTAAAGAAAACTGAGGAGTTACAAACTACTGAATTTTAAAATATTTACACACATCAACTATTTAATTCGTTTTTAAAGAAAAATTATTACTGATTTATCATAAATGATAATTACAATAAAAACCAATACCATTTATTTAATAACAAACTAAATTTAATCCAATCTATTATGAAAAAACCTTACATTTTATTATTTCTTGTTTTATCGCAATTAACATTTGCGAAACCTTTTGTTGTGTCCTCAGAAGAGCTTGTTTCTTTATCAAAAAATATTTTTTATACCACATTTATAAATGACCTAACGAACGAGACTGTTGCAACTTCGAAAACAGCTGTTGTTGTCATCGCAGACAATATATTTACTGGTGATATCACAGTAACGACGCAAGCAGAAGTAGATGCGCTTCCTGCACTAAAATACACACATATTACAGGAAGGCTTAATATTTTAGGTGGTGATATTAGTGATTTATCAAAATTCTCTCTCCTTAGAGATATAGGAAAACGTTTACTTATTCAAGATTGTTCTTCTCTTACAGATCTAACAGGTTTAAGCGCTCTAGAGGCAATAGGTAGTTTAGGTACTACGGAAGAATTTTTAGTACGTAGGAATGCTGGTCTTACTACATTAAATGGCCTTCAAGCCCTAACTTCTGTCGGAAGAAGAGTTGGAATTAGACAAAATCCAGATTTAACAACTCTAGAGGGGCTTAATAATCTAGTTACTATTGGAACAAACGTCTTAACAATTGGAGGAGAATCAGGTCAAGGCAATGCGTTGCTAACAAATTTTTGTGCTTTATCAGGAATCATCACTTCAATAGGTGCAGCTGTATTGGAGGCAAACGCTAGTTCATATATAAACAATGAAACCCTATTCGATCCAAGTTTTGAAGAAATCACTGACGGTACCTGTTCTATAGTATCCGGTGCTCAAATAGTTGGTTTAGAAGCTAGAACAAGTTCTATAACAGAAACAGATACAGACCAAACAGTTATGATAGCCGTTACGATGACAAATTATGATGGCTCTCCAGTAGATATATCGGTAACTGCTACAGGAACTGCTGCAGGAGCAGATTATACCTTAAACACAACTAGTTTATCTTTTACTGCGGATGGATCTCAAAATATTTCGTTAACCCTAAAAGATGATGTCGATATAATTGATGAGACAGTCATTTTAACTTTAGCCGAAACAACTGCTACAGGAATTACTGTATCCGCCTCTAAACACACGGTTAGCATTGCTGATGACGAGACTGCTGATGTTACCTTTACTGGCGATTTAACGGTAGAGACTCAAGCAGACGTAGATGCGCTTCCCGCGATAAAATACACACATATTACTGGAAGACTTAATATCTTATCAGGGGATATTAGTGATTTATCTAAATTTTCAGAATTGAGAGAAATAGGACGTCGCTTACTTATTCAAGACAGTCCTAGTATTACAGATTTAACGGGTTTGAGTGCTCTAGAGAACATTGGTAATTTAGATACGAGTTCAGAAGTATTGATCCGCAGAATGGATGGACTTACAACCTTAAATGGACTTCAATCTTTGACATCAGTAGTAAGACGATTCGCAGTAAGAGAAAATGATGCTTTAACAACGCTAGAAGGCCTTAATAATTTAGTAACAATTACGGGAACCAAAACCCTAACTATAGGAGGAACAGGTGACGGGAATGCTTCGTTAACTAATTTTTGTGCATTGTCAGGAGTTATCAGCTCAATAGGCGCAGCTGTATTGGAAGCAGATGCAAATTCATTTATAACAAACGAAACTCTATTTAATCCAACATTTGCAGAGATTGTAGCCGGAACTTGTGAAGCAGCACCTTTGTCTATTTCTGAATTTTCTAAAGGAAGTTACAATATGTATCCAAATCCTGTTTCAGATGTATTGACAATAGAAACGAATGAAAAACTAGACTTTGTTAAAGTCATTACTACATTAGGTGCAGAGGTCTTAAGCTCTAAAGAAAATCAAATAGACCTATCAAATCTATCTTCTGGATTGTATTATATTAAAATTATTTCTGGAAATAAAGAGGCTGTAGAAAAAATTATAAAACATTAAATGAAGGAAATTATTTCTTGAAAATCTTTAAAAGGCTGTCTTCTTATAAGAATACAGTCTTTATTTTTCAGGACAAAAGTGATACAACAGATAGAACTCATTTTAACAAACATCAAATTTACTTTTAATTAATTTACTCTATCTTAACTTCTTAGGAGCTAAAAACAGTATAGACATTGAAATGTATCGTGTTTTATAAAGAAAAAAGATAAAATTCAGGTGTGCTTCTTTGTTTTATCTTTTTAGATAGGAGTTCTAATAAAAAAAACATCCTAGAGAAGTAAGTGTTTGCTTAATTTTAAGTGTCTTTAAAGAAAGAACTATATGTTGGATAAAAAAACAGAACTAATAATCGTTAAATACTTTTCCAATTCTGCATCAACAGAAGATATGTTGGAGTTGTCAGAATGGATAAAAGACAGCTCCAATGGTTTGATTTTTAGGGATTACGTAAAGACAAATTACTTAATAGATATTAACATGCTTGATTTCAATACTGAAAAAGAAAAAGAAAAAATATTTAAGAAAATTGAGAAGACAGAAAAAACCTTCCGTATCAATAGATTAAATAAACTGTATAAATATGCGGCAATTTTGATCGTTACGTTTGGGTTGCTATTTGTTTATGAAAACAAGGAAGCTTTTTTTCTTCAAAATAAAGACAATTCAATTGGCAAAATTAAAATAGAGCCAGGAAAGGATAAGGCTATATTAACTCTGGAAAGTGGAGATGAGGTTGCTTTGGAAAAAGACAAGAAAATAGAGTTAGATGGGCGCTATGTTGAGGATGAAAAATTAATATATATTACTAAAGCGGAATCCAAAAACAAAAAAATTCAATATAACTATTTGACAATTCCAAGAGGTGGTCAGTTTTTTGTGCAATTGTCAGACGGTACAAAAGTTTGGTTGAACTCTGATACCAAACTTAAGTTTCCTGTTGCCTTTAATAAAGGAGAAACTCGAAAAGTTGAATTGGTCTACGGTGAAGCGTATTTTGATGTATCACCAAGTACCAACCATAATGGAGATACTTTTAAAGTACAAACTAGAATTCAAGAAATTGATGTGCTAGGTACCGAATTCAATATAAAAGCGTATCAAGATGAAACGGATATCGTTACCACATTAGTAGAAGGAAAAGTAACAGTTGGAAACGGTATTCTACATAAATACCTTACACCTTCAGAACAATCTACTATGAATATTAAGGATCTTACCATTCATGTAAAAAAAGTACCTAGAGTCTTTGATGAGATTTCATGGAAAGATGGCTATTTCTCTTTTAAACAAAAACCGATGAAAGACATCATGAAAGTATTGTCTAGATGGTATGATATAGCGTATGTTTTTAAAGATATTGAAAAGGAAAACAAAAGTTTTACGGGCGTTTTAGATAGAGAAAACACCATCAATGAGATACTTGCTTATATACAGAAAACAAATGAAATAAACTTTCAAATCACAAGTGATCTGGTTACCATAGAATAAACAAAAGGAACAAAGTCGCTACCTCCTACAGTACTTACTTTATTCCTTATTAAAAAAGATCAATCAAAATCAACTAACCTAATATGCTAATTTATGAAAAATAACTTTATTAATACTTTTCTTTTTAAAAAGAGAAGATTACTTCAAAATATTATGAAAACCATTCTGTTTTTATGCTTTACAACCGTTTTTAGTTTTACACATATTAGTGTAAATGCTCAAGATGCTAAAATTAAAATTACTGAAAACAAAACAGTCTCCGTTTCTGAAATTTTTGAGTTGATTCAGCTACAAGCAAATTATAGATTTGTGTATAGCGATGAGCTAATTAATAAGGCTCCTAAAGTTGCATTAAATAAAGGAATCATTTTGGCGAGTGAGTTGTTAAGAAGAGGCTTGTCTCCAATTGGATGTACGTATGAATTCACAAAAAACAAAACTGTTATTGTTAAAAAGAGTAGCAAAGAACTTTCTATCGTTAAACAACAAATTACAATAGCAGGCGTCATTAATGATATAGATGGTGAAGTGCTGCCTGGAGCAAGTATTTTAGAAAAGGGAACTCTCAATGGAGTGCTTTCTAATTTTGATGGAGATTTCTCTATTAAAGTAGCGAATAACCAAGCGATTCTTGTGGTCTCATTTTTAGGGTACTTACAACAAGAAATCAAGCTAAACGGGAAGACTTCCATAAAGGTGGTATTAGAAGAGGATACCAAAATACTCGACGAAGTAGTCGTTATTGGATATGGTACTATTCTTAAAAAAAATATCACAGGTGCTGTAGGTAAAGTAAATGCAGCTTTAATAAAAGATTTACCTGCACTGAGTTTTCAAGACAAATTAGCAGGAAAGTTAGCCGGTGTAAACATATTGCAAACTACAGGAACTCCTGGAGGAAATGTCTCTATTAAAATTAGAGGAACAAGTTCAATCTCTGCTAGTAATGAACCGTTGATCGTTATTGATGGTTTTCCTCTTTCAGACGGGCATAGTTCTGCTTCAACACAAGGTGCTAGACCTGGTAGTTCTACTAGACAAGAAAATCCACAAAATTCATTAAGTTCAATAAACCCAAATGACATAGAATCTGTAGAGATTTTAAAAGATGCAGCAGCAGCAGCAATTTATGGTTCTAGGGGTGGTAATGGTGTTATTTTAATCACTACAAAAAAAGGGATAGAAGGCAAACCGAGTTTTAGTTTCAATGTTTCATCTGGTCTACAAAAAGTAACCAAAACCTATGATATGATGGATGCTTATGAATTTGCAGAACAAAATTATATCTCCAGGAGAAATGGAGGTACTTTAGGAAATTACAAAGACGAATGGTTGCCTTATTTAAATGATGAGCCAGGTCTAACCAACACCAATTGGCAAGATGCATTGTATAGAGAAGCTTTTATGGAAAACTATGATTTATCTGTAAGAGGTGGTAGTAAAAACATCAAATATTATGTTTCTGGTAACCATGTAAATCAAGATGGTGTTATTATAGGAACTGGTTATAAAAGATATGCGCTGCGTACAAAATTAGATGCAAACTTAAGTAAGAAGGTTCGATTTGGCGTAAACGTAAGTCCCTCTCTAGTAATAAGTGATTTAGTGCCAACAGAAAACCCCTATTTTGTAGATGGTGTTGTAAATTTAGCTCTATTATCCCTCCCTACAGAATCAATATACAATGCAGATGGTTCTTATAACTATACTCAGAATACAGCTTCTGGTTCTGGTCCTTTTGTAAATCCCATTGCAATAGCAAATCTAGTGGATGACCAATTAATACATACTCGGTTTTTAACAGGGACTTATTTAGAAATAGATTTTTTAAAAGATGTTACCTTTAGAACACAGTTAGGAGCAGATTTTAATAACTGGAATCGCAAGTATTATAGACCTTCTACATTACCTATAAGAAATACTTTAGGTCCATCAAATCCATCAGCAAGAAATTTCAGTACCCAAACCTATAATTGGATTACTGAAAATACACTAACTTTTGATAAAACTTTTAATAACAGCCACCATGTAAATGGCTTGTTAGGATTTACCGCACAAAAAGACAGACGTGAAAGGAATCAAATTTATGGAACTGACTTTCCAAACGACCTTGTTCAGACTCTAAATAAAGCAGAAACTACAACTGCACGTTCAGACATATCTGAATGGTCTTTGATCTCATATTTGTCAAGAGTAATGTATGATTTTGAAGGTAAATATTTAATCACTGCCTCTTTTAGAGCTGATGGCTCTTCTAGATTTGGAGACAACACCAAATGGGGTTACTTTCCTTCTATATCTGCGGGTTGGAGAGTTAGTGATATGGACTTTTTTAAAAGTGAAACAGTAAATGACTTCAAATTAAGAGTCAGTTATGGTGAAACAGGTAATTTTCAAATTCCTAACTATGCACACATTGCACTTTTAGGAAGTTCTGAATATGTTTTTGATGACACAAAAACAAGTGGTGCTGCTCCTAGCACTTCTCCAAATGCAGATTTAACTTGGGAAAGAAATAAAGCTATCAATTTAGGTTTGGACCTAAGCCTATTCAATAACAAATTGGTTTTCAATGCCGATTATTATAGAAGCACAACTAAAGATTTATTAATTAACTTACCAGTACCTGCCTCCTCAGGTTTTAGTAGTTCTTTTCAAAATATTGGAGAAATAGAAAACAAAGGGTTTGAGTTTTCAGCAACAAATAATATGACTGTTGGAGACTTTAAGATTGTTACAAACGCAAATATAGCCACCAATAAAAACAAAGTACTCTCTACTGGAAGAAGTGATGAACCTATTATTTCTAGTGGTGGCGTAAGTAGAACTCATATTACACAAGTTGGTGAGCCTGTTGGTTCTTATTACGGCCTGAATGTGTTAGGTGTTTTTACAACACAAGAACAATTAGACACCAATCCGCATGAAGCAGATGCAGCTTTAGGAGATTTTATGTTTGAAGATATAAATAATGACGCTGTTATCAATGCTGATGATAGAACTATTACAGGAAGTTATTTCCCTGACTATACTTTTGGAATAAGTTCTACGGTTAGTTACAAAGGACTTGATTTTAATATTGCTGTTCAAGGGAAACAGAATTTTCAAGTATTGCATCTTGCCCAAAGATATTTAGGTTCCTTGCAAACATTTAGTAATTACAGAGCAGACATTTATAACAATGCCTATATATCTCCAAGCAACCCTGGAAATGGGCAGGTGTATAGACCTAATTCTAGCCCAACAAACAGTAATGACGCCATTTCTTCTTATCATATAGAGGACGCTTCTTATGTTCGAATTCAAAACATTACTTTGGGGTATTCTTTCAACAAAAATTTCTTAAAAAAAATTGGAAATATACAGCGATTTAGAGTGTATGCTACTGCAGTAAACCCTTTTACTTTTACCAATTATTCAGGGTATAATCCAGATGTAAATCAAAGACCTGGTAGTGCATTGACTCAAGGAGAAGATTATGGAACGTATCCTCTAGCCAAAAGTCTTGTTTTAGGAATAAATGTATCATTTTAAATAAAAATATTCAGATAATGAAAAAATCAATATATATAAAAGAAACAAAATATCTTACACTTTTACTTTTGTTTGTTAGCTTACTCTTTGAAGGATGCTCTTCAGAGTTTATACACTTGGAACCAATATCCGATCCAAGTGTCGCTTCATTTTACAAAAATGAATCAGATATAGAACAAGCTGTAGTTGCAAGTTATGCCGCTCTGCAATCAAATAATCTATACGGAAGAGGCTTTCTCTATTTAATGGAGACAAGATCAGATAACTCTATTGTCACAGACTTAACAAAAGGGATTGGTGAAGAAGGAAATTTAGATTTATTTAGAGAAGCACCTACAAATAAATATGTAAGTTCAGCCTGGATTGCTAGTTATACTGCCATACAACGATGTAATATTGTCCTAGATAGAATTGATGGGATTGAGATGGATGCCAATCGTAAAGAAGTTCGAAAAGGAGAAGTGAAATTTATAAGAGCTTTAATTTATTTCAATTTGGTTAGACTGTGGGGGGAAGTCCCCGTAGTTTTAAAAGAAATTGACAATGTAGCAAATGCTTATGACCATATAAGGCAACCCCTTAATGAAGTATATGAAGCAATTATTAGTGATTTAAACTCTGCGATAACGACACTCCCAAATGCAAAAAGTAATGTAGGTAGAGTAACAAAAGGTGCGGCAATAACCTTGTTGGGAAAAGTACATTTAACCTTAAACAATTGGCAGGATGCAATTACAACCTTAAAGCAAGCTGAAACGCTTGGATATCAAATCTTACCAAATTATGCTGATGTTTTTGATGCTGAAAACCAAAATAATAAAGAGTCCATTTTTGAAGTGCAATTTAAAGGTGGATTAGAAGGTGAGGGTAGTTTGTTATTAAGATTGCATACTCCACAAGGGGATACATCTTTATTGAATGGAGTTGGAGGTTCTGGTGTTGGTGACAATATGCCTACACAAGATTTGCTAGATGCTTTTTCAGGTTTTGATGTAAGAAATCCGACAACAATAGCTGCACTACTTGATGGTCGATTGCATACAAATAAATACAATGCAATACCGGTAGACACAAATGATGAGGACAATAATTTTATGGTCTTACGATATTCAGATGTTCTATTGATGTTGGCAGAAGCCACAAATGAAGTTGGTTATGTAGCAGATGGCGAAGCTTTTGATTATATAAACATCATTAGAGTAAGAGCGGGACTTCCTGCATTAAATGCTGTAAATATTACAACCCAACAAGAATTTAGAGATGCCGTATTACTAGAAAGAAGATTAGAATTTGCTTTTGAAAATCATCGATGGTTTGATTTATTACGAACAGGAAAAGCTATTGAAGTAATGAGTAATTATAATGAAACAAGAGCCCCTTTATTAATAAGTGAGCATCACGTTTTATTTGCAATACCTCAAGGTCAAATAGACATCATGAACAATGAATTAACTTTTCCACAAAACCCAGGATATTAATTATGAAACAGGTATATAAAATAAAATTCTACATTGTATTTAGTTGTATTGCACTTTTAAGTTGTGAAGACACTAAAGAAACGATCTTTGAAAAAAATGCAGCATTAGTTAACTTAACTGCAGAATCAGCAATAGAAACCGTCAATTTAAAATGGGATTTACCGGCTGAAGAAGTAAATAATTATATTATTAGCTATACGCCTGGTGATATATATTTTGCGTTAGATGATGGTACACAAAATGAATTAACAATTTCAGGACTAGATGGTGAAGTAGCATATACATTTACAATATCATGGTTAGATGTATTGTTAGGAGCTTCTAATACAGTGTCTATTAGTGAAACTCCCAAAATCAGACCTCCAGGTACTTTTACGGGTGACTTAATCATTGGAAATCAATCTGAATTAGACAATTTGGAATTACCCAATGAAGCCTCTTTAGAGGTCATCGCTGGAAATTTAAAAATTATTTCAGACGGAAGCGATAACATACTAGATTTGTCGAAATTAGAAAATTTAAAAAGAATAACAGGTTCTGTGGAAATCAAAAACAACCCAATCCTTTCTAATCTGTCTGCTTTTATTTCTTTGGTCACTATTGAAGGAGGAGCTGTTGACATCGAAAACAATAGAAATTTGATAAATTTTTGTGGCTTGGAAAACATTCCAACAACAACAAATACAAACATCACTAGCAATGGCTTCAACCCAACTTTCTCAGAAATTTTAGCTGGTAATTGTAAAACTGAAGATTTAATTTATGACGACCCAGACAATGATAGATTTAATACACAAGCAGAAGTAGATGCTTTGCCTGATGGTATAACGCATTTTGTTGGAGAGTTGGTTATTGGTTTAGATGCTGATTCTAATGATATCACAGACTTGTCTAAATTTTCTAAATTAAGACATATTGGTGGTCGATTTATTTTCCAAAGAACTCCATTTATTACAGATTTAACAGGTTTTAGATCTTTAGAATTTGTGGGAAATACAGATTCTGATGAATTTCTTATACGACAAACTGATGGTCTTGTTACCTTAGATGGTTTACAAGCGCTGACGCATGTAGGAAGAAGAATTGGAGTTCGAGAAAATCCTAATTTAACAACACTAGAAGGTCTTAATAATATTCGTACCATTGGAGAAAATAAAATCACAATTGGTGGCTGTGGTAATACAACCCAAGGAAATCCTTTATTGACCAACTATTGTGCCCTAGAAGGTCTTATAAAAAGTGTTGGAATTCCAGCATTGGAAGCAGGAGGCTCTTGTATTGATAGTTACTCTAGCTTTAACCCTAACTTTCAAGATATTCTAAATGGAAATTGTGAAAATTAAAAATATATTAAGGTTGGCTTTTATGTTTATTGGTCTCATTTTACTGAGCTGTTCTTCTGAAGAAGATCCCATAATATCTCCTCCAGACCCTGGCCCTAATCCAGTGATCGTAAAACCATCTTTTACTAAGGTCGCTCGTCTTCTTTTCAAAGCCCCTCAAGAAGATTATGTGATGGTATTAGCGCATAGAGGAGGTTTTGTAAATACTCCTGAGAATAGTATTTTATCAATTCAAAATAGTACAGATCTAGGAGTAGATATTGTAGAGTTTGATGTACAGCTAACAAAGGATAATAAGTTAGTTGTGATGCACGATACTTCTATAAACAGAACTACTACTGGTACAGGTTTTGTGAGCGATTATACGCTAGAAGAATTACAGCAACTCAAGTTGTTGTCCCCAAATGGTACATTATCTAACGAAAATGTACCTTCATTAAAAGAAGCGTTGCTATACAGCAAAGATAAAATGCATTTGTTTATTGACAAAGGGCATACTTATTTAGATTTAATTTATCTAGATTTGTTAGATACCAATACGGTGAATCAGACATTAGTTGGCGGAACATTGACCTGGTTTCAATTCAACAACCAGTTTTCAGACCTAGTAGGTAAAATAAATTACATTCCAAGAGCGGGTTCTGGTCAATCTCTAGAATATATAAACAGTTTTGAAACGGGAATGAATCCCTTAGGTTTTTTCCCGAGTTGTGATCTTATTTCTTCAAATAACGATGCATTTAAAGGAATCAAGGAAACGAATAAATGGCTTTTTAGTACCACTTTAAAAGGATCTAATTGTTCAGAAGAAATTTTAAACAATGAAACTATTTGGAACTGGGAAATTGCGCAAGGAATAGATGGTATCTTTACAGATAAATCAGAAGATTTAGTGACATTTTTAACATCAAAAGGATTACACGATAATGAATAATCTAAAATTAGTACTTGTATTTCTTCTTGCGATTGGATGTTCTCAATCAAAAACAGCAATCCCTCTAATAAATGCGCATGCACACAACGATTATCAACACAAAAATCCTTTGTTCAATGCCATAGAAAACAAATTCAACTCCGTAGAAGTTGATGTTCATCTAATAGAGAATGTTTTGTACGTTTCTCATGACATACCTGTTTCTTTAGACACCACAAAAACGCTTGAAACTTTATATTTAAAACCGCTCCAAAAAATAATTGAAGAAAATGAAGGAAATGTGTACAAAGACTATAATGGTTTTTTTTACTTGATGATTGATGTAAAAACAGATGCAGCAATTTCCTATGAAAAATTAAAAGAAATCATTTTAAAATATAAATCTATAATTTCTACTACTACATACCAAAATCAAGAAGAAAAAAAACCTATCAAAATAGTAGTTACTGGACATAAAGGGAGGCCTTTTGCTCAAATATTAAAGGAAGAATCTAGCTTAATGTCTATTGATGGAAGGTTTAAAGAACTCGGAATAAACATCTCTTCGGAGATAATGCCTTATATAAGTGAGAATTACAAAAATCATTTATCATATACAGGTGGTAAACAAGATCTTAGCCAAGAAGACAAAAAGACCTTGACTAAAATGGTAAATGCTGTACATAAAGAAGGTAAAAAATTAAGATTCTGGGCATCTCCTGATACTGAGGAGGTTTGGACGTTTTTATTAAATCATAAAGTAGATTTAATAAATACAGACAGTTTGTCAAAATTCAATAAATACATGAATACACGAAACAATTGAGCGTTTTAAATTGTAATTCCTCTTTTCAAGAGGCGCGGTAGGTTTTAAAAACTCAATGTATTTATTCCAACCACTTCAACCTATAGAGTAGAAAATAAAAATATGCAATATCATGATTCCCTCTCCTATTTAAAGTAGCATAAAGAGCTCAAACATTTCCATATAAAGAATACAGTAACTCTTTTTACAAAATTCTATGTATGAATTCTATTTCGAACAAACATATCTAAAATCATCAAGAGCTCTCATCAAATTCTTTTTATTCGTATATGTAAACAAAAAAACTAATTTAAAAATCAAATGATTTCAAAAATAAAATTGGTGTTCCCTTTCCTGCTATATCTTCTCGTATTTGATAGCTGCGTTTAAAAAGAACAACCCAACATATCTGAACAAACTCAAATAAAGAATGTTATATTCTTAATTGGAGATGGAATGGGATTGTCTCAAGTTTCGTCTGCATTCTACTATGGTGATAGCATTCCAAATTTTAAACGATTTAATTCAATAGGACTCATAAAAACATCCTCTGCTTCAGATGTAATTACAGATTCTGCTGCAGGAGCAACTGCTTTTTCTACAGGAGAAAAAACATATAATGGCTCTATAGGAATGAATATTGATACAATACCACAGAAAAATATTATAGAAAAAGTTTCAGCATTTGGTATGAAAACAGCTGTTATCGCAACATCTTCAATTACTCATGCTACTCCAGCGTCATTTTATGCACATGTCAAATCTCGTGAATTACCAGAGGAAATAGCAAGTTGCCTTCATCAATCAGATTTAGATTATTTCGCAGCAGGAGGGTTAAAATTCTTTACAAAAAGAAAAGACAGTATCAATTATCTAAAAAAATTAGAAGAAAATGGATTCACCATGCAAACAGATAGTCTTTTTCAAAAGAAACCTTTAGTAAATAAACATAAATATGGTTTTTTATTAGCCCAAGATGGGATGCCTAAAATCTCAGAAGGACGTGGACCTTTTTTACGTGATGCAACTTTGCAAGAACTGAAATATTTATCAAAATCAGACAATGGTTTTTTTATGTTAATTGAAGACTCTCAAATTGATTGGGCAGGTCATAAAAACGATGCTAGTTATATAATTAATGAAGTCAAAGATTTTGATAGCACTATTGGAGTTGTTCTTGATTATGCTCAAAAAGAGGGCAATACTCTTGTAATAGTAACTGCAGATCATGAAACCGGGGGGTTTACTTTAGCATCCTCTAAAAAAACAGATGCTAATAGGAACTCTATAAACGATTACAAGAATATAAAACCAACCTTTTCAACAAAAGGGCATTCAATCTTTCCTCTAGATCAAACATATAATTTAGTTAAGGATTCCTATTTCAAAACAAAAATCCGTATTTTTTTTTCGCAGTAATATTTATAAGAGGACAACAAAAGTAAAGTTTGGTTTAGCAACTTTACTAAAAATAAACACGCCTCTTTCTATTAAAAAAGAGGCGTGTTTATTTAAATTGAAATTTTAAGAAACACTATTGTTTTGCCTTTGACGAATGTCTTTCTTTATTCTTTACAAAAATTAATTTGTATTTGCTTTTAGAGTTTTCTCGTTGTTCTATTTCAAAACTCCCTATAGACTTAATAAGTGGCGTTAATTTTTCAAATCCATAATTTCTTGAATCAAAATTTGGTTGCTTTTTCTGAAGTAAACTTCCTACATCACCAAGGAATGCCCAACCATCTTCATCTGATGAATCTCTAATCGTAGCAGAGAGCAACTTAATTACTTTTGGAGTTATTTTGTCAATATTTTCTTCACTTTTGTCTTTCTTATTAACATCCTCTTTTTTATTCGCCTGGTTTCTAAGAATTTCTATATAAATAAATTTATCACAAGCAACGATAAAAGGAGAAGGTGTCTTCTTCTCTCCTATCCCAATAACTTGCATTCCAGCTTCTCTTAAACGTGTTGCTAGTTTTGTAAAATCACTATCACTAGAGACCAAACAGAAACCATTTACTTTTTCAGAATAAAGAATATCCATGGCATCAATAATCATCGCTGAATCCGTAGCGTTTTTACCAGTAGTATACGCATATTGCTGAATGGGTGTAATTGCATTTTGAAGTAGCACATTTTTCCACTTCGACAAATGTGGGTTTGTCCAATCTCCATAAATTCTTTTAATTGTTGGATTTCCATACTTGGCAATTTCTTCCATCATCTCTTTTACATGAGCAGAAGGTATGTTGTCTCCATCTATAAGTACTGCTAATTTTAAATTCATAGGATTGTTTTTATTGATGAATCTAAACTACAAAATTAAGTTCAGAATCTATTATTCCTTTTAGCGTTTTAACCCCAACAATTTTCTTTGGCCTATTATTTTACTTTTCCCAAAACATCCTTCACAAAGAAAGCCTTACAACATACTATTTATAAGGCTTTTGTAGATCAACTCTTTGTTTGCTTAGATTTAATCTAAATTTCATCAGGCTTTAAGCCAGTATTAAATATTTTTCAAATCTTTTAACCATGCTTCTAATGTGATCATTTCTTTCTCACAGACGATATTTTCATTTAACAGTGACTTATAAGCGTTATAAATATTTGTCTCAATACTATTAGAAACTGAAACTGCGTCTGTTACTAACTCAATTACTTTCTCACAGTATTCATACATTGGAATTTCTGAGATAAAATCCTTCATATAATCATGAGGGTTCCTTTTTTGTACTACAGTTGCATTGGTAAACCCAAGTTCATAGCCATAAAGCCACATAATTGGCTGTGCAATTAATCCTCTTAAAATATCAGTAAATCTAAAAGTAACATATGTTGGAAGATACATTAATGCATATAATTCTTTTCTAATTATCGTATTCTGAGTATTAAAAGGGCTTAAAGTTCCTTTACTTAAAACAACTGGATTTCGATCGTTAAAATAACAAGGAGTATCATTTGTCAATCTGTATATTGCATCTACATCAGGATCTTCATCTGCCAAACCTTGCCAAATTCCTACTTTACAATCTTTTTCAGACAAATCTTTTTCCAATTCAAATTGCTTGCTAATAAGTTGCAGTGGCAATCCACGAGGCCAAATTTTTTGATCCGTATAAAGTTGATATACATTTACAAAACCTAAGTCCCCTCTTACAGAATCAAATGTTTGTTCAAATGCTGGAAAATCCCAAGCATCTTTAGGAATATTATCATCGTCTGTATCAATGATATAATCTGCCCCCTTTTTAATGGCTTTTAAATAGCCTAACATTTTTCTACAATAATGATTATAAGGCAGCACTTTAGCTAATTCAAAGTCAGAGGCATCCTGTTGTTCAACAGAGATATAATCAACATTATTACACTCCCAGTTTTCAGGTGTTTTTTTATCACCAACAACAATAAACTCATATTCTTTCATTTTTGAAAATGAAATAACTGCTTCTGTTGGTTCAAATATTGATGTTATTACTATAAATTTTTTCATGCTTTTGTTTTCCATTTTGATAATTTTATTGGATGCAAATATAGATAACTACTGGGAAATTCCTTTAGTAGTTTATTTAATGAATTTTCGTATTTATCCAACTCTCTAAGATCTTCTTTTGTCCAGAGTGCTTTGCCTTCAAAATCCAAGTCTTTTTCTGTAACAATTTCTTCAGATGCCAATACTAAAGATGTTGGCAAAGCAACCTCTACAAATAGGTTTGTTGCAGAAAACACGCCACAATAGTGACAGAATTCCTTAATAGCATCGGAGCTTACAACAAATATATCTGAATATGAGCCAACAAGAGGATAAGATAAATTGTACTCTTTATTTTTATTTGTAAATCGTCTAAATTGATGCGAAAAATAATCAGTAAAATTCTTTAACTTCAAATTCTTGTATAATTTTTTTTTATTGAATATTTGATCAAAATGTAGCGGCTTTATTTCTAATCCAAACTTTTCAAACGACTTTAGTGCCGCATTATAATCAGGAAGTTGATTTTGAGCTTCAACACCATTAACTTTAATATCCCAATGAAAAGCTTCGCATATTCTTGGCCAATTTCCACTTTCATGTAAGGTCATAAAATCAGGAATAAAAGAAGTTTTTGGATTTAACTTCAATTTCTCACCGTAATTACTTTCATTTATTACAGGATTCAAAATCATATCATCAGCTACAAAGAAGTAATGCTGATAAGCATCATTGAAAAAACTTTTAAAACCCTGAGAAACATACCCCTGAAAATAATAAGAACAGTCATAAACGGCAATTACATTCGGTTTATCTCCATTATAAAACGGAACTAAATGATAAATATTACTAAATCTACCACTATAAAGTCTTTCCAATATTTCAATATTCTTATTATATTGATGATTGTAAATGATAATTAATGCTACCTTATTCATCTTATTTTATTATTGCTTAAATAATTATTGACAAATATACTTATTTTATCAAGTGGACACACATTGACAACAGTAACTTTTAACTTTACTTCTCTTTCTTGAATAAAAGATTATAATTCTAACCCTTTATACATTTGGAGTAAAGCTTGTCAGTTTGACTGAAGCCCTGAAATAATTTTGTTTCGAAAACAAAATTTCAGGCATAAAAAAGTTATTCTTGATACAATTTCCTATCGAAAACCACTCGAATTGACACTTTTTTCATGAGTACTACTTCTAAAGACACAACGGATAATTTTATCAAATAATAGTTTGGAAGCAACTATTATTTTGCAAAAAACAGATAACACAAAGAAGATAGGCATCAAGACCAAACTTTCTGGGGTAAATTAAAAATTCAAAACTTTGAAGTGTAATTTTATTCTATGTGACCTGAATCTCAATTAGCTGTTGCTAATCTTTTATTGCCTGACGTTTTAATTGAATATTTTGAACTAACAAAGTATGAACTCAAAGATGAAGAGCTGCATTTTTATTTTATTGAGAATTATACTCCAGTAGAACTTAAAAATCAAAAGTTTAGTTCTAAAAATTTATTTCCCGAGACTAGACTCCAAGATTTTTCTTTACCAACAAAAGCATTTTTTTTCGTACATAACGCAGCGAAGATGAATCAATGCGACTTCAGATAAAGTATTTACGAAAGATAGGGGATTCACAAAATATTCACTTATTAGAGTACCCCTTGCACTAATACTATTTCTATCATGACTTCTATAATTATTATTTTTTTAGACGAATGTCCTCTTTTAAAACCTAAGCTTAATCCTCTTTATTTTCATCCAGTTGTTCAATATTTCGCCCCATACTCACCTGCATAGCATTTATATATTTGATAATAATTTATAAATATAACATTCTCATGACATATTTTAAAATAAGAAAGCCACTATTTAAACTCAACATCTTTCTACTTTTTCACAATACATAATTTGTACATTCACAAATAACCAACACCTGTCTAAACTCTTTAAAAGTAATGATAAGGAATGTTTGGTATGGTTTTTCTCAACTAGAACTCAGTAATGGAACGCTTCCTAAAAGGCATCCCCATATTGCAAGTCAAGCGAAAGTACAACAAAAAGCAGCTAGTTTTTTACGTTATAAAGCCCCAGACGCAGTTGCTTTTCAATAATTACACAATTTTGATTCTAACAAGCTAGCAACATTTTCAGCAAGTTATGGCCATGAATATTCTATCTTGTTTGACAGAGACACGCAATAAGCAACGGGAATTAGTTCAAAATAGCCACTTGCATTTCTAGAAGGAAATTATGGTGATTCTAACGGGACCAATTTAGAAGGCACTTTTGCCGCAAGACTTTAAGATGAAGCCATTGTTTTTATCGTCATTCATTTAAAATCTTCAAATAACAATCATTTAGTAAAAGAAACTAATTATATCCTTGAGCTTTATAAAAAATATCTTTATTTAAGGAATCATCTTATAGTATTAGGAAATTTCAACTCCATGAGTCTATCAGACAGATTTTATGCGGAAGCAAACATAGATACACGTTTGCAATATCGTTTTTTCAAAAATAAATGCAACCAAGACATGAATAAGGAAAATGAGCCGGATGGTGCTATGACTTGTTGTACAACATGGGATTATGGTGTTATGGAAAAGTCTTGGAAATACTCCACTATAACATACAAGACACCACTGATAAATATGCCGATAGAAACTCATATGAAAATTCGAGTTTTTAGGGAACATTTCCATCAACATCAGTTTCATTACTTCACGATGAAAGCAATTTAGATCAAAATGGAAATATTACGACTACTCATACTCAGGCGGAGCACCTCGCTAGAATCGATTACTTATTCGCAAATGATGCACTCGCCAATCTTGCAACAGACGCTCGTATAATTCATCAATACACAGATCACATAAACAAAACGATATTGATTGATGAAATGACCAATCATTATGCACTTTCTAGAACCTTTACAGCCGATGGAGATTTGACTGTAAAAAAATACAACTACAAACAAATAAAATTATATTTCAATCCCAATGATGGAGCAATTTTAAAAATTGACACGCCATATAAAAATATAAAATCAGCCATCGTTTACTCTATCCTGGGTAAAGAAATTAAAGCATATGCTATCATAAACAATGAGATTGACATTTCGGATTTAGAAAAAGGAAGTTGTTTTTTTCTACTAGAGAATAGTTTTACAGAGCACCTCATTATAAAATAAAAAGGAACAAAACCTTTATTTTATCGACTTATGATCACAAAAATATTTTTTATTTAACATGTATAAAACAAACAATTGAACAATTATCTAGACCATTATCTATCAAATGATAGAATAATCTAATAATTTATGAAAAATGGAATGATTTTTTAATCTAATTTTCGAGTGCTTTAGATTGTCCAATCCATATAAAAAACAGATACAACAATGAAAAAAACTAACTCTATTCCAATTGTTCGCAAAGAATTATTATTTCTATTTATCATAATATCATCCTTATTTGCTCTTTGAGGCATTGCCAACGACTTGACAACCCCAATGGTATCTACTTCTCTAGAAAAGTTAACAAATACAAGTTGGCATTCCCGAACCTTAGATGAATAAAGAAAATGTTGTACAAAAGAACTAGGAGCTCATTTAGATTGGTGTTCTATTTGTTGAAAATTGCATTTATAATTCAATTCCTTTAGGAATAGACATTGTCCAACTTGCCAAGGTCACAAGCAGCATGATTGGTTGAGTCTCGAAGAAAAGAGCTGTTACCAGTTCCTTATTTCCATTTTGTTTTTACAATTCTACACCATCTAAATCGAATATATTTAAGACATACTAAAAAGCTATATAAAATTTTATTTAATAGTATTTGGGAGACCTTAAGTATCAACGAATATTTTAGTGGATCAATTGAAATTAGGTAAGTAATTTAGTAATTCTAAATAGGAAGAATTTGACATGTCTCATGCCTCCTATGCTTTTTCAATAGTTGGATATAATTTGAATAGAATTCCTGCTCTTTCTATTTGTCTTACTGTCCATTTATTTTTAAATTAGAATAATATGTATCGGCTTCTAGTAAGGAATTGTTTTTTAGTATCCGCATTACTAAGAATTTCAGGTTTGTATATTTCTTGATTTTTTCGAGCTTGTTGTATGGCTATATTTTCTAATTCTATCACTTGACTTCACAATCGGATACGTTCTTCTTGTAGAGCTTGTGAGGCTAGTTTTTAGACATAAAATCTATCTCTTACTATTTCAGTTTCAGGAAAACATTTTTTAGCTATTAAATTTATGTTTCCTAACATATCTACAGTAAATTATTCGACTATATTTCGTCTTTTCATAGCGGTATCCTTAAGTAGATTATTCACATTATTCGCCTTAGTACCTTTTACAATAGCGATTATGGCACCTTTTTTATCATGCGTGTTTTTATTGGTTAAGATTATGTAGAATTCACCGTTAGACAAAGCAGTTTCGTCTAAGCTTAAATACTTTCCTAGGTTTTTTCCATAGAATAACAAATCTTGTGAATGATCTTTTTTTTAATCTTTAAAATCACTGGGATGATTTTTGTAAAAATATCCAAACCGTTTAGCACTTACAGCATAAGTATATAATGACCGCTTTTAAAAATGGGCAAACTCGCTAGTTATACGAGTGCTTTTTGCGACTAATTCCCAATCTATTTTTACAATCCTACCTGTTTTAACAAGAGTACAACGTCTACCTTTTAAATGAAACAACACTGGTTTTCCGTTTAGAGGGAAGTCTTTAACAGTTGTTTCGGCGGAGAAGACTTTTGATTGTTCTAGTTCTGGTTGATATTTTTGGGAAAGTATATTTTTCTCTTCTAAATAAAATGTACGTGGTCATTTTCAATTGTGTCATCTACAATTTCAAAATAACATAAAAGTCCTTCGAATAAAAAACAATTTGCTAAATCTATATTCGAAACGCCTTTTAGAGGTAAAAGAGCAATTCTTTTTATAAACCCCCAAGTGTATTGGTTGATCCGTTTCTTTGCTTTTACTCTTTAGTATGCAAAGACAGATATAAGTCTAGGGTTGTCTCAATTGATCATATATAAAATAGTCTGTTGTATGTTTTTTTTATTCTAAGTTCATAAAACCATCTGCTATGTATACTTGCCCTTTGTGTATATCTGGATATTATTTTTCTATTAATACAATTGTAAATTGTTTGTTATCGGTATTTGTAGAGCCATCGGTTCTTTGAAAAACAATGATATCACAAACATCCAATATTTCTTTGTAATAGAATAAAGATAAAAGTAATGTTTGTGAGAAAAAAATGAAAAATATTATTGTATAAAATATATATTTTATTTATCTTAAACCCGACTTCACTGACTGATTCCTTACTAGTTATCTTATTTTGCTGGACTAATAGATTAATATTCTATTAAATATTTGGATAAATCTACTGGTTTGTTAAAAATTGTTAATAGATGTTTATCAAAATGTGAATTAAGATTAAAAAAAGACATAAATAACAAGTTTGTTTGAAGAATAGTTTTATTTTTGTTGTAACCTTTATAATATAATATAATATAATCTAATATATATAATGTCCAATTTTTTTAAACGGGTTATTCTCTTCCTTTTTGTTTGTTCTTTCCTGTTTTCATATAGTCAAGACACTAATGATAATTCCTCTCTTGATTCTGATGCAGTGGAAACAGACTCCGATGATTCATCAGAGCTAGATGCCGATGAAAAATATAAGCCTGACTATAATACTTGGGCTATAGGTGGGGGGTTTAGCAATTTATCATTGCAAGGTGATTTAAGATCTACCGATACTTACAGTGGTGATGCCTATACTAATCTAGGATTATACCTTTATGGTAATAGAATGTTTAACCCTATTATAGGAATGGAGGTTAGGTTTAATTTATCATATATTGGAGGAGAATCTCAATTGTTAGTTGATACGGGAGGACCATCAGTAGATAATTATTATAGAGTTCTTTATGCAGAGGCTTACCGAAGTCGACCTTTGGAAGTTAGAGGAAGAGCGTATGGTTTTGAAACAAGTTTAATTGTGAATTTAGATAATTTGTGGAAAAGACATAGTAAAAAATGGAGTTGGGCTGGACACTTAGGTGTCGGTTTTCATAGATATGATTCAAGGTTACTCATAAAGGATTATGTGGTCGGTGATCCGTCACCTATTTATTCCTTGAATTTAGTAGAAGAGGATGGTACCATAAAAGGGGCCGATTTTGGCTATAATAAAGAAGATAAAAGAGACAATAAAGGAAATGCTAGTTCCGCATATTTAAATGCAGGATTGGGACTTAAATATAGATTAAATTCTAAGTTGGATTTAGAGGTTAGAGTAGTGCTTAATCTTAATAATGAGGATCATTTAGATGCCGCAATACAACAGAAACAAATCTATGAAACTTTCTATACGGGAAATGTTGGTATTGTGTATAAATTTGGTAAAAAAGAGAAATATGCAATCTGGGTTCAAGATAAAGATGAAGTTTATAACGAGGCTTTTGTCATGATTGACACAGATGATGACGGAGTTGAGGATGAAATGGATAAAGAAATTAATACACCTAGAGGGGCGGAAGTTTATGGTAGTGGTATCGCTATAGATTCTGACAAAGATGGTATTAAGGATTATGAAGATGATTGTCCATTAGTTCCTGGAATAGTTGAATTAAATGGTTGTCCGGATCTTGATGAAATTGAAGAAGAGCCCTTTGTCCCAGTTGTAGTAGAAATTAAAGAAAAGGAGAAAAAAGAAATAGCTGCGAAAATATCGTTGTTGTCTAAAGCTATTTATTTTAAAACAGATAAAGACGAATTAAAACCAGAATCTTATAAGCCGTTAAATCAAATTTCTGATGTAATGTTTGATTATCCTGCTTCAAAATTCAAAATTGAAGGAAACACTGATAGTAGAGGAAAAGATTCATATAATTTAAGTTTGTCTAAAAGAAGGTCTAGTACGGTCTATCGTTATCTTACAGATAGAGGAGTTGAGCATAATAGATTGTCCTCAGAAGGTTATGGTGAAACAAAACCTATAGCTAGTAATGATACTGAGGCTGGGCGTCAAATGAATAGACGTGTGGAGATTAATTATATTGATCCAGATTCTGAAGAAGGAAAAATATATTACGCTGAAGATGTTGTTATTAAAAGAGTAAATGCTAGGTCAGTAGGAGGTGTTGCATATAGTGGCGCTCCAATGGTACCAGCTGTGGATTCAGATGGTGATGGTGTTACTGATATGTATGACAAAGAACCTAATACACCTAAAGAATCGAGAGTATACGGAAATGGTGTTTCTATTGATTCAGATATGGATGCTATTCCTGACTATAGAGATGATTGTCCTTTTGTAAAAGGACCTGTAGATCGCAATGGTTGCCCAATAGTTAGTCCAGTAACGACAACCTCTAATCAGAGTATTGTTGCTGTTACGCCTGAGCCTATAGTTCAACCTAAAGCAGAAGTCGCTGTTGTAACACCAATAGTTCAACCTAAAGCGGAAGTCGCTGTCGTAATACCTAAGATTGAGAGTGATGAGGAAGTTGCTGTTGTAACACCAATAGTTGAGAATGAAGAAGAGCCTATTATAATGCCTAAAGTTAAGAAAGTAGTTGTACCTAAAGCACCTAAAAAATACATTCGTTCTATAGAGAGTGAATTGAAAGTATTGGCGAGTGAAATTAAATTTGCACGTTCTGAGGGACATATATTAAAAAGTAACAATATATTTGTATTACAACAAATGGGGTATTTGATAAATGAATATGAAATAGGATCAATTTCAATCGAAGTACATACTACTAACAAACCTAACTTACAATACAACTTGGGATTATCAAAAAGAAGGGCATACGCTATTCAAAAAGAATTGACAGAAAATAGCGGGATTCCTGCATCAAGATTAAATGTGGTAGGTTTAGGAGGAGAAAAACCTAAATATGATAATAACAAAGATGAAAAATATAAAAACAATAGAGTCGAATTGAAAGTTGATTAATCATATCATATTTTAAATTTATATTAAAATCCTTATAACTTTGTTGTAAGGATTTTTTAGGTATAGCGATTCAACTGCCTACTTATGGAATATTTGATTTAGGTTTAGGCTTCCAAATCACAAAACAGTTATTAGCAAACTTAACGGTAACAAATTTACTTGAATCAGAAGGATTGGCTAATTTCTATGGTCCAAATACTTTTGGAGGAAATGCTAATGATGCGGATCAAGAATACATTTCGTAAAATCCTAATCAAAGTTTCGTGGTGATTCCAATTTTAGGAAGAAGAACACTGTTAATATTGACTATACATTTTAAACAACGTTCAATAAAACTTGCGTTAGTGCGGTTCATTTGTAATTTTTGCTTATAAATATTTCAACAAAGAAAACCCTGTGTTATTTTTAACAGAGGTTTTTTTTTGAAAATGTGCCCTCCTGAAATGGATTGACATATTAAAATATAAGTAGACATGAGAATTTATATTCTCTGGTTTTTTTATAATTTGTCTTTTAGTTCTTTGATCTGGTCTCTCAGTTTTGCTGCGACTATAAAGTCGAGATTTTTAGCAGCTTTCTCCATATCTCTTCTTGCGCTACTAATTCTTTTTTCAATTTCTCCTTTGGTTAAATAAGTCAAGTCCTGCTCCGCAGCAATATTTTCATCAATTGAAGAATAGGAAGTCCCTTGGTTGTTTAACAACGCACTGTCTATTTTTTTTACGATTTGTTTCGGGGTGATGTTGTTTTTTGTATTGTAAGCAATTTGTGTTTCTCTTCTTCGTTCCGTTTCAGAAATAGTCAACTGCATACTTTTTGTAACCTTGTCAGCATACATAATAGCTTTTCCGTTTACATTCCTTGCAGCCCTACCAATAGTTTGAGTCAAAGATCTGTGGGAACGAAGAAATCCTTCTTTATCAGCATCCACAATTGCGACCAATGAGACTTCTGGTAAATCCAGTCCTTCTCTTAATAAGTTGACACCTATCAATACATCAAACAATCCTTTTCTTAAATCTTGCAATATTTGCACACGCTCCAATGTATCAACATCAGAATGTATATAACGACAACGAATTTGTATTCTAGTCAAAAACTTCGCTAATTCCTCAGCCATTCTTTTTGTTAATGTTGTAACCAACACCCGTTCGTCTAGCTCAATTCTTTTATGAATTTCTTCAGTTAAATCATCAATTTGATTCAAGCTAGGGCGCACTTCAATAACGGGATCTAGTAACCCTGTAGGTCGTATGAGTTGCTCAATATAATGTCCGTCTGTTTTTTCTAGCTCATAATCGGCAGGAGTCGCACTTACATATAATACTTGGTTTTGAACCTCCTCAAATTCTTCAAATTTTAAAGGACGATTGTCCATTGCCGCAGGAAGCCTAAAACCAAATTCAACTAAATTTTCTTTACGAGACCTATCTCCTCCGTACATGGCATGTGTTTGTGGGATAGTAACATGACTTTCATCAATCACCATTAAATAATCTTTAGGAAAATAGTCCAACAAACAAAAGGGGCGCGTTCCCGGGTCTCTACCGTCTAAATAGCGAGAGTAATTTTCAATACCACTACAATATCCCAGTTCTCGAATCATTTCTAAATCAAACTCGGTGCGTTCTTTTAACCTTTTTGCTTCTAGGTGTTTTCCTATTTCTTTAAAATAATCTACCTGTTTTACCATGTCCTCTTGTATTTGATGAATGGCATTTTGCAATATGTCGGGTGAGCTTACAAATAATTTTGCAGGATATATATTTAAGGTCTCAAATTTTTCAATGATCATGTTGTTTTCCACATCGAAAGATTCAATTTCTTCAATTTCATCACCAAAGAAATGAACTCTGTAAGCGAATTCTCCGTAAGAAGGATAAATTGTAATGGTGTCTCCTTTTACTTTAAACGTCCCTGTTTTAATTTCAGTTTCGGTTCTACAATACAAACTAGTAACAAGCATATGCAAAAACTTGGTTCTGGCTATTACTTGGTCTTGCTCAATGGTAATGATGTTCTTTTTAAACTCATCTGGGTTTCCAACACCATACAAGCATGAAACAGAGGCGATAACTAATACGTCTCTTCTTCCTGTTAAAAGAGCAGAGGAAGTACTGATTCTTAAACGTTCTATGTCTTCATTTATAGAAAGATCTTTCTCTATAAATACACCGCTAGAAGGAATGTAGGCCTCCGGTTGGTAATAGTCATAATAGGATACGAAATACTCTACTGCATTGTTAGGGAAAAAATCTTTAAACTCAGCATACAATTGGGCAGCTAAGGTTTTATTGTGAGCAAGTACAAGTGTGGGTCTATTTACATTTTGAATCACATTTGCAACAGTAAACGTCTTACCGGAACCTGTAACGCCTAACAGGTTTAAGTATTTTTCATTATTATTGAGTCCATCTGTCAGTTGTTTGATTGCTTCTGGCTGATCTCCTGTAGGTTTGTATTCCGATTGTAAAGTAAAATCCATAATGCAAAAATAAAAGAACCAAATGTAAAACATGTTAAAATTACGGCAATACTAGAAAAAAATTACGGTTCATCATTCTCTATTTAGTTTGGTGATTACTTAAAAGAATGTTTTTAAAAAAAACTAGTGTTAATTAATGTTAAAAGAATAGAATATTTTGATAAACCGACTCATAAGACTAATTTGCAAACTAATTAATTTCAGTCTCTTTTTGAAAAAAAAAATCATATATATCGCCTCCGTATTGTTGTTTGTTATGCTGTTTTATACAGTTGGTAACACCTCTAATTATACGCAAGAAACCATTCAGCCTATAGTTAAGGATACGTTACTTGTTATGAAAAAAGAGATAGGTGTGTTGGTGAAGAAACACGATGACAATCAGACTTTACAGGTACGAAAAAAAATAGATTCATTATTAGAACGAGTTCATAAAAGATATGACTTTCATGGAGCAGTTCTGGTAGCTAAAAAAGGGAAAATTGTATATAATAATCAAATAGGATTTGCAGATTTTCGAAAAAAGAAATTATTGCATGAAAAGTCTACTTTTCAAATAGCTTCTGTAAGCAAACAATTTACAGCAGCAGCTATAGTCTTATTATATGAACGAAGTTTTTTACGTCTTACAGATTCAGTTACCCATTATTTCCCTAAATTTCCTTATAAAGACGTTACCATCAAACACCTTCTAACGCATACTGCTGGTTTACCTAAGTATTTTTGGATAGCAGAACATAAATGGGAAGAGAAAAACCCGCCTTCTAATAGTGAGATGATGGCATTACTAGAAAAGACAGATACTCCTCGTTTTTTTAGTGCAGGGAAAAATTTTGATTATTCGAATACGGGATATTTTGTATTAGCTTCTATTGTAGAAAAAGTTAGTGGACTTCGATATGCCGACTTTATAAAACAAAACATTTTTGATCCTTTAGGAATGAAGAATTCTTATGTGTATAGTTATAAAAAAGATACCATTAGAAAAGAGCAATTGATAGGGTATAGATTGTATAAAGGCTGGAGACATTTAAAAATAAGGGGTACTGTAAATGATGCGATTGTAGGTGATAAAAATGTATATGCGAATACTGAAGACTTGTATAAATGGAATTATGGATTACAAAACGGAATGTTACTCTCAAAAGAATCTGTTGCTATGATGCATACAAAAGCAGAAACGATATATGGGAGAAAGGTACCGTATGGTTTTGGTTTTCGATTAGATTCTAGGGGAGACGGTAAAGTATATCATTATGGAAAGTGGAATGGGTTTAATACAGGTATTATTCAATACCCCTTAGATGATACTGTAATCATCATATTAGAGCATACTAGTTATAGATCGATAGCATCTTTAAATGCTAAAATCAAAAAGATTGTTGAAGATAATTTTAAGGGTTGATAAAAAACACAACTGATAAATTTATTTAAGTAGTTGTAAATGAAAGACCTAATATCTACTTGACTTTGTGAATACAATAAAAGATAAAATTTATCTAAAAAAGCTTGTGATATACGTGAATAGGATGTAAATTCGCAACCGCTAAGAGCAACGGTCTGGTAGTTCAGTTGGTTAGAATA
>CEWR01140407.1_pt1 | contig 71713 bp, 70 predicted proteins | sample 356321 | NCBI WGS metagenome assembly CEWR01 (sample SAMEA2621551, study PRJEB7988) | marine metagenome | biome: marine biome (ENVO:00000447); feature: mesopelagic zone (ENVO:00000213); material: "saline water (ENVO:00002010), including plankton (ENVO:xxxxxxxx)" | depth 790 m
ATTTCAAAGATTAGAAACGCCAGCACTTTCAAAGGACGCCATTTCGTTTATAAAAGCTGCTGAAGCATTTAGTATTGGAATTGCCAAAGCAGCAGCAGTTCCCTCTCCCAGTCTTAAACCTAAGTTCAAAACTGTTTTTACATTTAGAAATTCTAACATTTTTTTATGTCCTTGCTCTCCAGATGTATGAGAAAATATACAATAGGCTAATACGTTTTTGTTTATCGCATGTGCTGCCAACAGGGCAGAGGTAACAATAAAACCGTCTATAAGTAAGGTCATTCTTAATCGAGCTGCTTGTAAAATAGCACCTGTAATCATAGCGATTTCAAAGCCACCATAATTGGCCAATATTTTTCGAGGATCTTTATCGTTTGAATGGAGTTGTTGGGCTTTTTTCAGAATTTCAATCTTGTTTAAAACACCAACATCTGTATGCCCTGTTCCTTTTCCTGTGCACTCTTTAATTGGTGTTTTTGTAAAGGCACTCATTAATAAAGCAGCAGAAGAAGTGTTGCCAATTCCCATTTCTCCAAAGCCAATTGTATTGCAGCCTGTAGCGTATGTTTTTGTTACAATTTCAGCTCCTTTTGTCATTGCTATATTAGATTCGTCTAATGACATAGCCATCGTCTGCGTATAATCTTTAGTTCCTTTAGCAATCTTAGCATCAATAAATTTTGCATTCGTTTGAAAGTCAAAATTCACTCCAGAATCCACAACTTTTAAGTCAATATTGTTCAATTTCGAAAACACATTTATTGCTGCACCTCCTTGTAGAAAATTTAAAACCATTTGTGAAGTCACTTCTTGTGGGAATGGACTTACAGGGTGGTTTTTTACGACACCATGATCGCCTGCAAATACAACAATTGTAGGTTTTGAAATGGTCGGATTTAAGGTGTTTTGAATACAGCCTATTTTAACTGCTATTTCCTCCAATAGACCTAATGATCCTAGCGGTTTTGTTTTGAAATCTATTTTATGCTGTATTTCTTTTTCCAAAGAAGTATCCAGCTTTTGTATGTCAAAATTCATAGAAAATGGATGTGTGTTTTTTATTTTAACTGTAACGGTAACCCAGAAACCATAAAAGTTGCTTTGTCTGCAATTTTAGCAATTTCCTGATTTGCCCACCCTTGTAGTTCCGTGAATTTACGTCCAATTTCAGTTTCCGAATGCATGCCCATTCCTATTTCATTAGAGATAATAATGATGGTGGCGTCTACTTTTTTTAGTGCATTTATTTCTTCTTTTGCAAGCGTTAATGATTTTTGCACATCATATTTGGTATCTACATAAAAGTTAGTAAGCCAGAGGGTTACACAATCAATAACGACAACTGATTTGTCAGGAATGGTCTTGCTGATTTCTTTTTCTTCTTCTATTGTAGTCCATCGTTCATCACGATCAGAAACATGTCTGTCTACTCTTTTTTGAAAGTCTTTGTCCCAGATTCTAGAGGTTGCCAAATAGAAAGGTTTGTGAGATAATTCTTCTGCTATTTTTTGCGCATAAGAACTTTTTCCTGAACGTTCACCACCGGTAATATAATAGATCATTTGTTTAAATTTTCAAGTGCAAAGATTGATAGATTTTTAGAATAATTTTAAAATTGTTATGATTATATTTAAAAGAAGTTAATTTCGCAGTCAGAAAAAGCTCCCATTTTATGATCACATTTGAGATAAAAAAGTTTGAAGAGTTCTCAATTCAAGAATTGTATGCTGTCTTGAATTTACGTGCAGCCGTTTTTGTAGTGGAACAAAAATCTGCTTATTTAGATTTGGATTTTAAAGATCAAAAAGCAATTCATATTCTTGGTTATGTTGATAAGCAATTAGTCGCATATTCAAGGATATTTAAAAGTAAAGATTACTGCGAATTGCCCAGTATTGGGCGAGTGGTAATTGATAAAGACTTTAGAGAAAATGGATACGGAAACGATTTGGTTCAGTTTTCTATAAAAAGTATTGAGAAAGAATATCAGGAATTTAATATTCATATTTCTGCTCAGTTATATTTGAAAAATTTTTACGAATCCCATGGGTTTATTGCTTTAGGAGAAGCGTATTTGGAAGATGAATTACCACATATTGCAATGGAATTAATTAAAAAATAATATTTTATCATGAAAGTTTCCTCTTTTTTACCTGCGATTACACAAATGATTTACGACATGGGATTGCAAGATTATTTGGACGGAATCACTTTTGAATGTCCTCAAATTGCTTTGTCAGAAAAGACTAGAGTTGTTAGATGTGTGATGGAAGGAAAGAAGTATAGCAGTGATGAAATAAATACTTTGTTTTCAAATAGTAAGAAAACAGGAGAGAGTTTGTATTTTGTAGATGAAGATGAACTAGCCAAAATAGCTCCTGATGTTATTTTTACACAAGACGTATGTGAAGTGTGCCAGATAGATACAAAATGTACCGCCGCAGCTGTTGCAAAGTTAGAGAAGGAGCCAGAATTAATTCCAGTCAATCCTGCTTCATTGCAAGATGTATTTGACTCAGTGATAACGATTGCAAAAGCAATAGGACAAGAAGAGGTTGGTATAGCACATGTTAAAGAACTAGAAGCTAGAGTGGCTACTGTTATCGATGTACAAAGAAAAAACAGACTTCTTCAAAAATCGGTGCTGCTATTGGAATGGATTGATCCGTTGTTTAATTGCGGTCATTGGATTCCTCATCAAATAGGTTGTGCGGGTGGAGTAGACTTGTTATCGCATCCTTCTGGAGATAGTATCGTTGTGGATTGGGAAAAAATTGTAAAGTATGACCCAGAGGTTTTGGTGATTGCTCCTTGCGGATATTCTACAGAAACTACTTTAAAAGACATGTCTTTTTTAACAGAACGTTTTGAATGGAAAAGCCTAAGAGCTGTAAAGAACAAAGCGGTATTTATTGCCGATTTTGATATGTTTACACAACCTTCTGCTAGTACCTTGGTAAATGGTGTTGAGGCATTGGCAAAAATGATTCACCCAAATTTTTATACGACCTCAAGTGGATTGGAATCTAAATTTTTTAATTTTTTTAACATTTAGAATTCAGTACTTATTTTTAAATTGTTTAGATAAAAGCTTGTTTATTTAAACATTGTATCTATTTTTGCAGCGAATTTGGTTTTCATCTCAAAGCATAGAGATGAGATTAAAAGGGAATCTCGTTTAATTCGAGAGCTGTTCCCGCAACTGTAAGCTAAGTCAAAATTTATTTTGATGTTTGTTGTAAACTGATACCACTGTAAAGAAATTTATGGGAAGGTGACAACAAAACGCAAGCCAGGAGACCTGCCTAGTTCATATTATAAATTCTTTCGGGAGAAAAAGAAGGTATTATGAAACTATGTAAGATAACTGTTTTTTGCTTTTTAGCAATGCTTTCAGCTTATGGCCAGAAAGATTCAATTGTAAATTCTTTGGATGAAGTGATTGTCATAGCCGACAAAAACATCAAAGAAAATTCTATTGGTTTTAAAAGAATAAACCTACAAGATTCTATTATTTTAAATAACAGCGAATCTTTTACTTCTTTGCTAAGATTTAATGCACCTATTTATTTTAGGGAATATGGTTCCGGAGGAACAAGTTCTGCTCGTTTTAGAGGGACAAGCTCTTCAAATACGGCAGTTATTTGGAACGGAATCAATATCAATTCTGTGAATAGCGGTCAAACAGGGTTTAATTCTTTAACCGTAAATTTAGTTGATAATATTGATATTCGTCCTGGTGGTGGAAGTATCAAATATGGTTCTGGCGCTATTGGTGGTACGATTCATTTAAATACAGATCTACAATTTAAAAAGCATTTTACCAATCAATTTATTAGTTCCATTGGAAGTTATGAAACCTATAAAAATGTATATAAATTCTCCTATGGTTCTTCTTCATTTGTATTGAAAGGAGGAGTTTCTAGAAATGAATCCGAAAATGATTATCCGTTACTAGGCACAGAATTTGTAAATACGAATGGTTCTTATAAAAATTTAGAATGGAATTTCAATACTGCTTTCAAATTTTCTAACAACTCAAAAATCAGTTTTTACACCACAAAATATAATGCTACGCGATATTTCTCGGGACAGCTACCAAACCCAAAAGCAGCCAAAGAAAAATACAGAGATTTTAACCAAAGGAATTTATTGGTTTTTGAAATAAAAAGAAACAATTTTACACATATAACAAAAGCCGCTTTTTTAACTCAGGAATATAATTATTTTGCAGATAAGAATATTGATACGTATGATTTTGGGAAATCTAAAACCTATCTTTTAAATTATGATTTCTTTTGGCAAATAAATGCCTCCTCCAAACTAGAAACCTATACCGAATACACCTCTATTTTTGGAAGTACAAAGCAGATTGTAGAGAAACATAGAAGACAATTTTCTCAAGCAGCTATTTTTACTAAAAATTTTCAAAATAACATTTCTTACAATTTAAAATTTAGAAAAGACTTTAATTCAGACTTTGAGGTGCCTTTTGTAATTGCTTTTGGTGCTGAAATTCCTTTCAAAGAGAATTGGAAAATCAGGATGAATGCTTCCAATAATTATCGTGTTCCAACCTACAATGATTTGTATTGGCCTGGGCAAGGAAATCTTGATTTGATTCCCGAAACGTCCAAACAAGCAGAAATAGGAATTAATTGGTCGAGAAAAAGAGGGAATTCATTTTACACAAATGTTGATATTGGTTATTTTTATATTGATTCGAAAGAAAAAATTGTATGGACTCCTGGCGGAGATCCAGAAAGAGAGGGCATCTGGGTTCCTATAAATATTTCAGAAGTCTTGAACAAAGGTTTTGAGATTCGTTTTTTACAAAAATACAGAATTGACAATCACATATTTACACTGAGCTCAAATTATAGCTATACAAACGCTACTGACAAGGAAACAGACAAGTACCTTATATTTGTTCCGAAACATTTGATAAATGCCAATTTTTCTTATGCTTACAAAAAATGGAATTTCTTTTATCAATTTTTATTCAACGGAAAAATATACAGTTCAGAGGACAATTTCTTCTCTCTCCCTAGTTTTGATATTTCAAATATTGGACTCAATTACAAAATCTTCAATATCAAAAATCAATCTTTAGCCATCGCTCTAAAAATAAACAATATTTACAACGAGATGTATCAAAATTCTCCTAGTCGTATCATGCCCAACAGAAATTTTAACACAACAATTAACTATAAATTTTAAATTATGAAAATCAACAAATTAGCAATCTTATTTTTTGCGTTTAACATTCTTTTTATCTCTTGTAATCAAGATGATGATGACGATAACATTTTTGATCCAAAAGGAGATTATGAAAATGGAACTTTAATTAGTGGAGAAGGTTCTGCTACAACAGGATCTGTAACTTTTATTCCTGAAGATTTAAGTGCTCCTCAACAATTAATTTTTAAAACAGTGAATGATGCAGAATTAGGTACTTTCTTGCAATCTATTGCTTTCAGTGAAAGTAATGCTTACATCTGCGTTGATAATGCGAACACAATTAATGTTGTAGACCGATATACTTTTAAAGAAATTGCAAAAATCACCGATCAACTTGTAACACCAAGATATATGGTTGCCGTTGGTGATACAGGATATGCTACCAACTGGGGAAGTACAGCTGTGGATACAGATGATTTTATCGCTGTTATTGATTTAAATACAAACAAAGTAACGAAAACAATTCCTGTAGGATTAGGACCAGAAAGAATTGTTGCCAAAGACGGAAAATTATATGTTTCTCATAAAGGTGCCTATGGGACCAATAATAAAGTAGCGGTTATTGATGTTGCTACAGAAGTTATAACTGAAATTACTGTTGCAGACGAACCAGATGAATTGTTTTTTGATGCAGATGATAATTTATGGGTTCTTTCTTCTGGACGCGCTTCATGGACAGGAAGTGAATCGAATGGAAGTATTGCTAAAATCAATACGACAACCAATACGATTACTACAAGTTTTGACTTAGCAACTACTGAGCATCCAAATTTTTTGACTTATTCTGGAGGTAAAATATATTATCTTTTAAGTGGTAATGTTTATGAAATGGAAGTTTCTGCAGCAACATTGCCAACAAGTTCTATTCTTGAAATAGGATCTGTTTATGGAATGGAAGTTAATAACGGTCAGTTGTATGGATTAAACGCTAGTTTCTCTGCATTGAGTGAATTGAATATTTACAGCATTAGTTCTAAAGAAAAAACAAAAACAATGTCTGTTTCTTTAGGAGCTTCTAAAATCTACTTCAACAAATAATAATAATAATTGGTTTAAAAAAAAACGCTTCAGAAATGAAGCGTTTTTTTTGTTTATAGAAAAGTTAACCGGAGTTTGTTTAACTTTTTTATTATAAAATTTTCTGAACTTCACTTTTTACAAATGAAATGGCAATAGAGGAAGGAGGAGTTGTATCTAACATTTTTCTCAAAACAGCTTCACGTAATTCTTGCGAATTTGTAACGTTATTATCTATAGTTACTTCTTTAATAATGTGAGCAGTAGTGTTTTTTGAAGAAATAATGACACTCCAACATTCTTCAGTAATATAAATTTGTTGACTTAAATTGTGTCCGTATTCTTGGTCAATAGTTCTCAGTAATAAATTACTATAAGCTTCCTTGTTGTCTCCGAGAGGTTTTACCCTTATCAATAATTGACTTGGGTTGATACGTTCTAAAAACAACGTAATTCTTTCATAGGCTTGTAAACGTATAGGTAATGTTTCTTTCTTTCCTTCTTTCATCAAAAGATAATTCCTTCTATTGTCTTCATTTTTTATATGTGTTTGAAAAAAGTAATAAGCAATAGCTCCTGTAATAATTGCAGGAAGGGTGGATATTGCAACAGTTGTAAAATTAAAAGTCTCCATAAAAAAATAGCTTGTAAGACACGAAAATAATCATTTTTTTACGATCTAAAACTTGTAGATAACTTTTATTGTTTTAAAAGATTTGAAGACTTATTTTTGACGTACTATTATATTTAGTTATCGGTTTTTTAGTGCAAAGTGTTTGATGGGATTATTATGAATCTATTGACCCACTAAATTACCGATATGATAATCATTACTTAATACTTATTCTATTTTGGCAAATTATTTAGACGAATTAAATCCCTCACAAAAAGAAGCTGTTTTACAATTAAACGGACCCATGATTATTATTGCAGGTGCGGGTTCTGGTAAAACAAGAGTGCTTACTTATAGAATTGCACACTTGATAAATAGTGGTATAGATGCATTTAATATTCTTAACCTAACGTTTACCAACAAAGCTGCTCGTGAAATGAAAGAGCGTGTTGCTACTGTGGTTGGACAAAGTGAAGCAAAGAATTTATGGATGGGAACCTTTCACTCTGTCTTTGCTAGAATTCTTCGTTCTGAATCTGATAAATTGGGGTATCCTTCTAATTTTACTATTTATGACTCCCAAGATTCTGTAAAAGTGATCAGTACTATTATAAAAGATTTGCAATTAGATAAAGAACAATACAAGTCCAAACAGGTATTAAGCAGAATTTCTCAATTTAAGAATAGTTTGATTACCGTAAAGGCATATCATAACAATGCTGATTTAAAAGAGGCTGATACGATGGCAAGTCGACCAAAAATGGGAGACATCTACAAGTTGTATGTAGAGCGCTGTTTTAAATCGGGTGCGATGGATTTTGATGATTTGTTATTGCGTACCAATGAATTGTTGTCTCGCTTCCCAGATGTGTTGGCAAAATACCAAGATCGTTTTAGATATGTAATGGTTGATGAGTACCAAGATACAAATCACTCTCAGTATCTAATTGTACGTGCCTTGGCAGATAGGTTTCAGAATATATGTGTGGTAGGAGATGATTCTCAAAGTATTTATGCTTTCCGAGGTGCGAATATCAATAACATTTTGAATTTTCAAAAACATTATGATGATGTAAAAACCTTTAAGCTAGAACAAAATTATCGTTCTTCTAAAAATATTGTAGAAGCGGCGAATAGCTTGATCGAAAAAAATAAAACAAAATTAGACAAAGAGATTTTTACGGAAAACCCTGATGGGCCGAAAGTAAAAGTGATGCGTACCGTTTCAGATGGTGAAGAAGGTAGATGGGTGGCCAATTCTATTTTTGAAAATAAAATGAACTATCAATTGACAAACGATAAATTTTGTATTCTCTATAGAACCAATGCGCAATCCCGTGCAATGGAAGATTCTTTGCGGAAAAAGAGAATTGCTTATAAGGTTTATGGAGGAACTTCATTTTATCAGCGTAAAGAAATAAAAGATGTATTGTCTTATTTAAGGGTTTTGATAAATCCAAAAGATGATATTGCTTTGGGTAGAATTATCAATTATCCTGCTCGTGGAATTGGTGCAACAACAATAGATAAATTGACGATTGCATCAGATCATTATAAAAAATCATTGTTTGAAGTAGTAAGACATATTGACAATATAGATCTTAAAATAAATGCTGGTACAAAGACGAAATTAAAAAATTTCGCAAATATGATTGAAGCGTTGGCAATAGATTGTCAAAAAATGAATGCTTTTGAAATTGCCGATCAGGTAGTGAAGAAAATTCATATCGTAAAAGATTTAACGGCAGATGGAACTCCTGAAGGTGTTAGTAAAGAAGCAAATGTAGAGGAGCTTTTAAACGGGATTAAATATTTTGTTGATGAAGCTGAAAAAACAGAGGAAGAAGAAAAACAAAATTCTTTGGCAGTATTCTTAGAAGATGTTTCTTTAAAATCTGATTTAGATAGCGATAAAGAAGACGACGAACCGATGGTTTCGTTGATGACAATTCATATGGCAAAAGGATTGGAGTATTCTCATGTATATGTTGTAGGCATGGAGGAATCATTATTTCCATCTGCTATGAGTATGACTACACGTAGTGAGTTAGAAGAGGAACGACGCTTGTTTTATGTGGCTTTAACACGTGCTGAAAATCAAGCATATTTAAGTTATGCCAATACTAGATACCGTTGGGGAAAATTAACGGATTGTGAACCGAGTCGTTTCTTGGAAGAGATAGACCCTCAGTATTTAGAGTATTTAACGGCGAAAAGATTGGCTCCAAGTGCTAATAAATTTGTGGACAGCAATTTATTTGAAGACGATGTGCCTAGAGATAAAATTAGATACCGCAAGCCCGTTGCAAGAACTGCTTCAAATGTAAGATCTAACAAACCGGGATTGCTTAAAAAACCTTTGGTTGCTCCTAAAAACATGAAACCTGTTTCTAAAACAGTTGGCGGTGCTGCCAGCCCATCTGATTCTAAAATTGTTGTTGGTACTTTTGTAGAGCATATTCGCTTTGGTAGAGGAGAGGTGATAAAATTAGAAGGTGTTGGTGGAGATGCGAAAGCTGAAATAAGATTTCAAAAAGAGGGTCTTAAAAAATTGATTTTAAAGTTTGCCAAATTAAATGTTGTGCAATAGGCAGGTATTTGTGTAACTGTTGAATCGTGTAAGTGTTGAATTGTCGTATTCTTATGTTATCGATAGATTTATTTTTAAAGCGAGAGTCAGTTACATTATTTTAGTTGTAAATATAATACAGAACCAATAGGGAATAGTTGGCTGTAAATACAAATGCCATGAATATTGAGGTAAAAGAATCGAACCTGGAATTGAAGTCAGATGCAAGTATAAAATCGGCATTTAGAGATTTTCTAAAGAAGTCATTAGAATATAGATCTGGTTTTTTACAGTCAGAATATAATATCGCTTTTGATGGCTATTCCTTTATGGGGCAGCAAGACAGTTTGAATCAATATGATTCTGATATGTTACATTCTTTTGTGTTGTCTGATTTTCAAGAGGTAGAAAATTTCCCTAAAGAGTTTTATGAGTTTTTATATGGTGAATGGAATTCTATTTTAGAGTTTGTTAAAGCCGCTGAGATAAAATTGGTTGCCAAAATTAACAACCCAATTTTATCAGAATTATATGCTTCTGATGTTATGGGATATATGATGTCTTGTAATTATTATCCCAAAACGAACGATTGTTCACAAGTAGCAAAAAACCAAACAAGACTTTCTGCGCATAAAGATGTTTCTCTTTTTACAACGTTCCCCTACGGTATCTCAGAAGGTTTGTCCTTTGAGAATAGTGCAGGATTGAAAGTAGAAGTTGGAAATAAGAAGAAGGTGTTTTCGTTTCCAGGATACTTTATGGAATATGTTACAGGAAATAAAATATCGGGATTAATACATCAGGTAGAACTTCCTAAAAGGTTGGATACTGAACGGTTTTCTTTTGCACTATTTTCTATGCCAAAACCAAATAGCACCTTGACAATTGATGGTAAGGAGATGTATAGTGAAGATTATTATAAAGAATACTTACAACTTTTTTAAGCTGAATAAACGATGGAATTGTATATAGAGATTTTAGCTGTGGTCCTAAATTTAATTTATTTATACCTACTAATTAAGGAAAAAATTGCGTGTTGGTATTTTGGAATTGCAGGTTCTGTGCTAAGTATTTACTTGTTTTACAGCATAGGTTTGTATTCAGAATCGATACTCTATGTCTATTATGTAGTAATAGGTGTTTATGGATATTCACTGTGGAAGAAAGGAGCTGCTTCTGATTCGAGATTAAAAATAAAAGCAATCGGAATAAAGAAACATGTCATAATTATTATAGGGTCTGTATTGGTAGCTCTTTTAGTAGGCTGGTTTTTTAAGAACAATACTGATGCCGTAAATCCATATCTCGATGCATTTACCACCGTTTTTAGTTTTGTAGCAAGTTTTTTAGAAGCTAAAAAATTAATTAGTTCGTGGGTTTTTTGGATGGTCATCAATACAGCTACTATTGTATTGTATGCGCAGCAAGAATTGTACTCTTATCTTTTTCTAACAATCGTATATGTTGTTTTTTCTGTGATTGGTTTTATAAAGTGGAGGAAGAAAATGACTGGTTATGTTGTTGGGTAGTATGTTTAATTTCTTTTTGGTTTGTTAGAACTTGGTTTATCCTAAGAAGACTAACTATAAACAGTTATATTTGTTTGGATAGAACTCGTTAGGCTTAATTAAGATGAACCGATTACTAATATTAATATTTTTCGTTTGTAATATATCAAATTCTCAATCAAAAGTCGATTTGAAATTTTATGATACCTGCTTGGACAGTATTGTTAGTTTAGAGTATTCCTTGCAGTATACTGACATTTCTAATACTGAATTCTCTATTTATATTAAAGATTCAATTGCAGAAATAGAATCAGTAGGATATACAATAGGTGTTCTTTTGGAGTTTGATAAAAATAGATTATACATATTTCACTTTCACTAAAATATTTCTGGAAAAAAAGATACATACCGATACGATTGAACTACCGAAAGTGTATAGAAAACATAGAAATACAGGACAATATGCCCATCTTTCTTTAGAATATTACCAATGTGTTAAAATTTGTAACGGATATATATCTGACTATTATAGAAATGGAAAGCTTAGACTTGAAGGGCATTTTGAGAATAGAATACCTAAAAATGAAATTAAAAAATATGATACTAGAGGAAAACTAATTGTGATAGAGATATATAACACGGATGCCATTTTAAAAGACGCAAAATATCCTGATTAAATAAAATAACTAAGCCTAGCACCGTATATAAAAAATTGATGGTGTTTGACTTAAGCAAAGGTAGTTACAAGTTTACTACGTCTGAATTTCCGCTGGAAATTTATCCCACGTAAATCCGCAACTTTCCATATACCAAAGGTTGTAAACAACACTAAAAAAGTATATCAAGTGAAATTAAAATATATTGATTCAATAAGAGGTATCGCAATATTAATGGTGATATTAGTACATACGACGCAAAAAATTAGTGGTTTAAATTTTTTAACTAAATGGATTGCGGATTATGGACAAATGGGAATTCAACTTTTCTTCGTAGCATCAGCATATACCTTATGCTTATCTGCTTCATATAGAGAGAGCGAAAGTGAAAAAATAAAAAAATATGCTATCAGAAGATTTTTTAGAGTTGCTCCACTATATTACTTCGGAATATTAGTATATTTCTTGTCTTCATTAATTGGCTCTATTTATAAAAATGGAGTTATAGTTGTACCAGTTAAATATTCTTTTGAAAATATAATCAGTAACATATTATTTTTTCATGGATTTTATAAACCCGCGAACAATAATATTGTCCCTGGTGGTTGGTCTATAGGAACTGAAATGGCGTTTTATGTAGTTTTTCCTATTTTATATTTTGTCGCCAGCAAGAAAATAAACGAATCCTTTAGGAATATTACACTATGGGTTTTGCTAGGTTTTTCTTCCTCTCAAATTGTTTTACTAATTCTAAATTCAAATGGAATAAACATTACAAACAATAATTTCGTTTATTTAAATCTTATCAATCAGATACCTGTTTTCTTTATAGGTATTGGGTATTACTTTAGTAAACCGCATGAGAATTTAAATCACAATTGGTTGTTTGATTTAGTTGCTTTTATTCTACTCACAATTGCTTCCATTTATTTATGGAGAATAGTGAAAATCAATTATTTATTTTCAGTAATCCCTTTTGTTTCTGGGCTTAGCTTCGTATTCCTCATAGAAATTTTTAGAAAAAAAGAATTTTTAAATCAAAACTTATTAGTTCGAATAGGAAAAGTTTCTTTTTCAATGTATATTATTCACTTCATTTTTGCTCATACAATTACAGGTCTTATTTCCCCTAAATTCGTTAACGTTTTAAATAGTGAATTCTCATTAATTTTATTCTTTGTTATGTCAATATTAGGCTCTTTTAGTCTTGCTTTACTGTCAGAAAAATATATTGAAAAACCTTTTATTAAGATTGGAAAAAAATTATCTCAAGGCTGAAAACTACTGTTTATAACACCGTATAAAATTATTTGCTGGTTTCTTGCCTACTTACAAAAGTCCTTGCAGATTTTCTACCTTTGATTTATTTGCTAACTTTAATGCTTGAAATACGCAACTAATCCTATACAGCAAAGTTGTGTACAATGTGAAAATCACTCAGAATAATAAAAAAATCAACTAAATGATACATATTATATCAACTTCCCGAAAACATATGAGATAAAAATGATGCTTAGTAATGTTATTGCATTAAGTAGAGAAGAGTAAACCGACCAAATTATAGGTAAATATATTGACTATCGTGGAAAATTAGGAGCTAACTTTTTAACCTTATTCAATACATAGTTTAGCCCCTAACAAGTTCGTAGTGTTATTTTAAATTTGAAATAATACCTTTGAGATATGAAATATATGAAATGGCTTTATTTCTGTTTGCTTCAAAATTTTATTTTTTAAATTGTCGTTTTATAAGTAGGATGAAAGCTTACGCTAAATAATTTTAAAACTCTCATATTTTTTAGTGCAGCTAGTGAATTGTTAGCTTCCTTAAAAATAGAACTATCTATATAATTTTTAATCTCTATTTTTGATTTTGTTTTATATTTTAAAAGGATATATTTATATCTTCAATGATACGGATAAAAATTTCTGTTTACAAATAGAAAAGTGAATCCATTGAGTAGTAATTAAAAATGAGTATTCGAATGACAAATAAAACGATTGATATAAATGAATCTACTATAATAAAATATGTGGAATCATTACGTCCAGAAGATCCCGAAATTCGTAAACAAGTGGATATTGGATATTCATTTGACGGAAAAATTGTACTCTTATTTGAAATCCGACCGAGATGGGACGATCCAAAAAAATTTCAACAAATTGAGTTTGCAAAAATTAGATATTACAAATCTAAAAAAGAATGGAATCTGTATTGGATGCGAGCGAGCGAAAAATGGGAACTTTACAAACCATTTCCTGTATCTACACATTTAGGTGAAATTATAGATATTATCAAAAAAGACACGCACGGCTGTTTTTATGGATGAATTGAAGCAAAATATACTTAGAGAAATTGTAGGAGAATTAGATTGTGGCAATGATTGTTACTACAATGTAAAAACAAATAAAATGATTGCAATTCCAAACGATTCAATCTTATCAGAAGATGATGAGTTTAAAGAAGCTTTCCGAGCAGATTTGGAAAAAGTACATCAATCCAACGCAGATTTTATAAAAATTGAGTCACTTGAAGGTTTCGAGTCTTTCAAAATAATGGAACAATTTGTGGAGCAATTGAAAAATCAACATTTTAAGTTTGTATTACAAAATGTTTTACGAGATAATAAACCGTTTCAGAATTTTAATTCTAAAATAGACAATTCTGATTTTAGACAGTCATGGTTTGATTTTAAAGAAAGTGAACAAGAAAAAGTAGTCAGTAGAATCATCCATAAGTTGTTAAGTTAAAACGTTTATTATTGTGCATCACACCCCAAATTAAAGAATTTTACTATTTATGAACGAATTAAAAGAGTATTTCAATACAATATCAATAATTGAAGAATCAACTTGGGATACAATACTACCTTATTTTAAGGAAGAAAGACTCTTGAAAAACGACTACTTTGTAAGAGAGAATAAAACAGCGCATCAAATAGCCTTTTTAAAGACAGGTGTTGTAAGGGCTTTTTTTATAAATCAAGAAGGTAAAGAATATAATAAACAATTCTTTGTAGATCAAAGTATGATAGGTGCGTATACCTCATTGTTGACAGGTTCAGTAAATCTAATAGCGCAACAGGCATTGACGGACTGTGTTATGTATTCTTGTGAATTTTCATCATTGACAAAATTATATGACGAGTATCCAGATTTAGAAAGGTTTGCAAGGAAAATTGCAGAATTTTATTTTTTACAAAAAGAGAAAAAAGAAATTGAAATAGTTTTACTGGACGCAGCTCAAAGATATGTTCTTTTTAAAAAAGAATTTCCGACACTCGAACAATTGATTCCTCAATTTCATATCGCATCCTACTTGGGAATAACTGCCACTCAGTTAAGTAGAATTAGAAAATAAATCGTTTTTCAGTAATCTAGATTTCATTTCTTTACATATGTCGATGAGTTTACATTCTTATCGTCGTTGCTTTGCAGTATACTAATTTAAAACAAAGTAATGATGAAAGTAAAAATGATTTTTGTAGGAGCAGCCTTATCAATATTAATGCTTAGTTCTTGTGCGCTGAACCCTTTGGCGTACGAACCTGAAACAATTCCAGCCTTTGAAGGTGTAACACAACTCAATGAGAAGTTACTTAATAGTGAGAAAATTCAATTAGATGGTTGGTTTGGACCAGAAGATATCTTGTTTGATCGTTTAGGCAACCTGTATACAGGTGTGCATAATAAAGATTTTAGTGATGGAAGAATTTTAAAAATAGATTCCTCTGGAAAAGTGGAAGAATTTTATAATTCAGGTTCCTGGGTTGCAGGATTACACTTTGATAAAGAGCAAAACTTGATCGCTCTAAGTCATAAACAAGGTTTAATCAGTATAAGTCCAACGAAGGAAGTAAACGTTTTGGCAGCAACCGATGCGCAAGGAAAACCATTCCTTATTCCTAATGGACTTGATATTGCAGATGATGGAATGATGTATTTTAGTAATACTTCTGAGATCTCATCCTACAACATAAAATACGGTAGAAAAGTTGTGATGGAAATGAAGCCTTTAGGCGGTTTGTACCGATATAATCCAAAAACGAGAAAAATAAAAACACTTATTGAAGGAACCTATTTTGGGAATGGTGTTGTGGTTTCAAAAGACCAAAAATACCTATTGATGGTTGAAACAACTAAATACAGAGTTGTTAAATATTGGTTGTCAGGATCAAAAGTAGGTCAGACAGAAGTATTTATTGACAATCTTCCTGGGTTTCCTAATGGAATTTCTATTAGGGAAGACGGTAGCTATTGGTTAGGGTATTCAACAAAGAGAAATGAGGCTTTGGATAAAATACACCCTAAAAAAGGGATGAAAAAATTGATCTATGGCTTGCCAGAATTTATGCAGCCAAAAGCGGAGACTTTCGGAATGGTTATGAATATTTCAGAGGAAGGTGCAATTATAGAGTCACTTTTTGATACCAAGGGAACAGTATTACCTGAAGCAGGGGCGGTAAAAGAATTCAATCAGCATTTATATATTGGTGGTGATGTGCTTCCTTACATAGGGAAATATAAATTATAGGCAATAGGATATTTATGCAACGAGCATAAGAAAATCAAAGAGCTAATAGCCAAAAAAATGATGCTGAAATCACAGAATGTTGTTTAGGTGTTTTATGATTCGTGCTGTAGAAAAATGTGTTTTGTCTATGGCTGTTTATCAATTGTATTGTTTTATTTTTAGAACGTAACAAATATATAATGAATTATTTATCTCATTTTAGCAGGTGGGAAACACCCCGAAGCCTGCCTCGTATATAAATGATTATAGTTTGTAAGCGTGTTCCTTAAAAATGTATCGTGAGGGTGCTTTATGTAACTTTACTTATAAAACGTAACGATTATCCAATTCAACAGTTACACAATTATACAATTCTAATTTAATTTACTTACTTTTAGATTTATTAATGACACTAAAATATCTCACACGATGTACAATTCAAAAATCACAGGACTCGGATTCTATGTCCCAGACAATATTGTTACGAATGACGACTTATCAAAATTTATGGATACCAATGATGAATGGATTCAAGAACGAACAGGAATAAAAGAACGCAGATGGATTAAAGAAGGTTCTGGTGATTCTACCGCCGTGATGGGAGCCAAAGCAGCAAGGGTAGCGATTGAGAGAGCTGGGTTGACGAAAGATGATATAGATTTTATTGTATTTGCTACTTTGAGTCCAGATATGTATTTCCCTGGAGGTGGAGTTGAGATTCAAGACATGTTAGAGATGCCTACTATTGGTGCTTTGGATGTTCGCAATCAGTGTTCTGGTTTCGTATATGCAATGTCTGTTGCAGATCAGTTTATAAAAACAGGGATGTACAAAAATATTTTGGTTATTGGGTCTGAAAATCACTCAGGAGGCCTGGATAAAACGACTAGAGGTAGAAATGTTTCTGTTATTTTTGGTGATGGAGCAGGAGCAGTCGTTTTAAGTCGAACTGAAGAAAAAGGAAAAGGAATATTGTCGACGCATTTACATTCAGAAGGCAAACATGCAAAAGAATTGGTGTTAGAAGGGCCGAGTACTGCTCGTTGGGTTCCTGAAATACTTGCAAACAACGATCCTGAGGATACTTCTTATTATCCGTATATGAATGGTCAATTTGTTTTTAAACATGCAGTGTCCCGTTTCTCCGAAGCGATCATTGAAGGCTTAGAAAAAAATGGTTTAAAACCAGAAGATATTGATTTGTTAGTACCTCATCAGGCAAACTTAAGAATAGCGCAATTTATTCAAAGAAAGTTTAAGTTACGTGACGATCAAGTGTATAATAATATCATGCATTATGGAAATACAACAGCTGCTTCTATTGTAATTGCGTTAAGTGAAGCTTGGGAAAAAGGAAAAATAAAAGACAACGACTTGGTTGTTTTAGCAGCCTTTGGAAGTGGATTTACTTGGGGTTCTGTGTTTATTAGATGGTAGCAAGTAGAAAAAAGTTAGAGGAGTTAAGAGTTTAAGCATACCGACTAAATTTTTAGTGCTTAGTTTTGAATTTTGAGTTGAATAATTTATTTTGCTCTTTGCTCCTTGCTCTTTGCTTTTAGTTTTCACTGTCACCTTTTTACCTAGGATTTATTATTATTTGAATTTATTTTCTTTCAAAATAAAACTTTCACCAAGATATACTTTACGTACAGTTTCATCATCAGCCAATTCTTGAGGAGTTCCTTCTTTTAAGATGCCACCTTCAAACATTAAATATGTTTTGTCGGTAATGGCTAAAGTTGCTTGCACATCATGATCAGTAATTAAGATGCCAATATTTCTATTTTTTAATTGCGCTACAATGCTCTGAATATCCTCTACAGCAATTGGATCAACTCCGGCAAAAGGTTCATCTAACAAAATAAATTTAGGATCTGAAGCCAGACAACGAGCAATTTCTGTTCTTCTTCTTTCTCCACCAGAAAGTAAATCACCTCTGTTTTTTCTTACATGTCCTAAACTAAATTCTTCAATTAGTGTTTCTAGTTTTTCGTTTTCCTCTTTTTTAGTTCTTCCTGTAAATTGTAATACCGCTCTAATGTTATCTTCAACAGAAAGTTTTCTGAAAACAGAAGCTTCCTGTGCTAAATAGCCGATACCATGTTGTGCTCTTTTATACATTGGGTATTCAGTGATTTCTAAATCATCTAAAAATATTTTACCAAAATTGGGCTGAACCATTCCTACAATCATATAAAATGAGGTAGTTTTTCCTGCACCATTAGGTCCTAACAGACCAATAATTTCTCCTTGATTTACTTCCAAAGAAATGCCTTTTACAACTTTTCTATTACCGTACAATTTTTGAATATTTTCAGCTCTAAGTTTCATAGGAGTTGGTTTGATATAATTATTTAGAAAATGTTATATGGCTTGTCTTTGTTTTTTTACAACAAATTTAGATACATGAATACTAACTTCATAGAGTATTAATACAGGTATAGATACAATAATTTGGCTGGCTACATCTGGAGGTGTGATTATAGCAGACAATAGTAAAACGACCACTAAAGCATGCTTTCTGTATGTTTTTAAAAACTCTGGTGTTATCAAGCCTAATTTTGTCAAGAAATAGATCAGCACAGGCAATTCAAATACTATCGAGACACCAAGAATAGTATTGGTTACCATAGAAATGTAAGAAGAGAGTGTAAAGTTGTTTTGTATGGAGTCTGTGATTTCAAAATGATAAAAGAAATAGACTGACATTGGCACAATTACATAAAAGCTAAATAAGACTCCTGTGAAAAATAACATAGAAGAAATAAATAAAAATCCTTTTGATTTGCTTCTCTCAGTAGGGTGTAATCCAGGGGCTATAAATTTCCAAATTTCCCATAAAATATAAGGAAACGAAATTATAAGACCTAGTATTAATGAAGACCAAATAGCATTCATCAATTGGTTTGTCATAGACAAGCTTTGTAATTTCTGAGGAAAAGAAACGCCACAAAAATCACTGTCAACTCCTATTATTTTAAAGGCATCACAAAACCAATGGTAGGTGGAGAAATTAGTGTCTAAATGTGCCAATAAAAAATTGTCATAGACTTCTTTCTTAAATACAAATAGAATAACGCCAAAAATAAAAATTGCTGCGGTAGATCTTACTAAGTGCCATCTTAACTCTTCTAGATGTGATAAAAATGACATTTGATTTTTTACTTCACTCATTGTTTTTTAATATTTTATAGGTGTTTTTTGTAAAAATAATTGGATTAAAAAATACCTTCTTTTATCAAATCATGTAAATGAATGATTCCTACATATTTTTTTTGATCATTTATAACAAGAATCTGTGTGATTCCAAAGTTTTCTAGAGTGTTAAGTGCATCAATTGCCATCGCATCTGTATTTAATGTTTTTGGATTTTTTGTCATGATGTCTTTCGCTGTTAACGAAGAAATGTCACTATGTTTTTCAAGCATTCTACGAATATCCCCGTCCGTAATCATACCTGTAATTTGACCATTCTCAATTACTGCTGTTGCTCCTAAACGTTTTTTAGAAATTTCGATAATAACTTCTTTTACACTTGTTTCAGGATTAACAAGTGGGGCTTCGTTGTTTGCAACTAAATCATTCACTCTTAAATATAAGCGTTTTCCTAATGCCCCACCTGGGTGGTATTTAGCAAAATCTTTACTTGTGAAATCTTTCATTTCCAATAAACAAACGGACAAAGCATCTCCCATAACTAATTGAGCAGTTGTGCTTGTAGTAGGTGCTAAATTATTTGGACAAGCTTCTTTTTCAACATGACAATTTAAGGTATAGTCAGCATTTGTTCCTAAAAAAGAATCTGGATTTCCTGTCAAGGCTATTAGTTTATTTCCATAATTTTGAATCAATGGAACGAGCACTTTTATTTCAGGTGTATTTCCACTTTTAGAAATACAAATTACAGTATCCTCCTCTTGAATATTTCCCAAGTCACCATGAATAGCATCTGCAGCATGCATAAATATTGATGGAGTACCAGTTGAATTCAAAGTGGCTACTATCTTATTGGCAATGATGGCACTTTTTCCAATACCAGTAATAATAACACGTCCTTTAGAATTAAATATGAAATTTACTGCATTTTCAAAATCAGAATTGATTAAATTCTTTAAATTCGCTATAGCTTTACTTTCTATATCAATAGTAAGTTTGGCGTTGTCAATAATTGAATTTTTGTTTTTCAAAAGTTTTAATTTTGTAGAATGAAAAAAAGTGATATCTTTATTTGCAAATGTATCTAAAATTAGATTAAAAAAGGGGATGAATAGAAAGGAAATTGACTTACATAGTCCATTAAAAAAGTTTTTTGGATTTTCGAAATTTAAGGGTTTACAAGAAGAAGTTATACGGAGTATTACTGCAGGAGAGAATACTTTTGCAATAATGCCAACTGGAGGTGGGAAATCATTATGTTACCAGTTGCCAGCACTTATGAAGGAAGGAACAGCGATTGTTGTTTCTCCATTGATTGCTTTGATGAAAAATCAAGTGGATGCGATTCGTGGTATCTCTGAGCATGATGGTATTGCACATGTTTTGAATTCCTCTTTAAATAAATCGGAAATAGCAACTGTAAAAGCGGATATTGTCTCAGGAATTACAAAGTTATTATATGTAGCTCCAGAGTCCTTAATCAAGGAAGAGTATGCAATTTTTTTACAATCACAAAAAATATCTTTTGTTGCGATTGATGAAGCGCATTGTATTTCGGAATGGGGTCATGATTTTCGACCTGAATACAGAAATTTAAAAATGATTATCCAAAACATTGATAATGTGCCAGTTATTGGGTTAACTGCTACCGCTACGGAAAAAGTGCAAGAGGATATTTTAAAAACATTGGGCATAGTAGATGCGAATACTTTTAAAGCGTCATTTAATAGACCTAATCTGTTTTACGATGTGCGTCCAAAAACAAAAGATGTATATAGTGACATGATTCGTTTTGTGAAAGGTTATAATGGAAAATCAGGTGTTATTTATTGCCTGAGTAGAAAAAAGGTAGAAGAAGTTGCGCAAATCTTACAAGTAAATGGTGTCAAAGCGTTGCCTTATCATGCAGGACTAGATGCTAAGACACGTGCGAGACATCAAGATATGTTTTTGATGGAAGATACAGATGTTATTGTTGCAACGATTGCATTTGGAATGGGAATTGACAAACCAGATGTTCGTTTTGTGATTCACCATGATATTCCAAAAAGTTTAGAAAGTTATTATCAAGAAACAGGAAGAGCTGGTCGGGATGATGGCGAGGGGTACTGTCTGGCTTATTATGCTTATAAAGATATTGAGAAATTAGAAAAATTCATGTCTAACAAACCTGTTTCGGAACAAGAGATAGGTCATGCCTTGCTGCAAGAAGTTGTTGGCTATGCAGAAACTTCTATGAGTCGCCGTAAATATTTATTGCATTATTTTGGAGAAGAATTTGACGAAGTAAATGGTCTGGGAGCAGATATGGATGACAATACTAGAAGTCCAAAAGTACAAGTAGAAGCAGGAGAAGAAGTTAAAATATTATTGACAGTTGTTAGAGAATCCAAAGAGAAATACAAGCCTAAAGATATTGTAGCCACTTTGGTAGGGAAAGAAAATGCAATGCTAACTTCTCATAAAACACATGAAAGGCCCTTTTTTGGGTCAGGAAAAAAACATCAGGAAAGTTATTGGACAGCTTTGATTCGTCAGACCTTGGTTGTGAATTTATTACGCAAAGAGATTGAGCAATATGGTGTTTTAAAAATTCCACAAAAAGGATTAGATTTTATTGAGAACCCGCATTCTTTTTTGATGACTGCAGACCATGAGTATAGTCAAACTGTTCAGCAGACAGGAGAAGGAATTGTGAACTCTAAGACTGTTGGTGGTGTAAGTGATCAGAAACTGATGTTGATATTACAAGACTTACGAAAGAAAGTAGGAAAAAAAATAGGAATCCCTCCGTATGCAATTTTTCAAGATCCATCATTAGAAGCAATGGCTTTGAGGTATCCTATATCTATTGAAGAGTTGTCTAACGTGCATGGAGTTGGAGATGGGAAAGCAAAAAAATTCGGAAAAGAATTCGTGGCTCTTATTGATCGCTATGTAAAAGAAAATGATATTGTAAGACCAGATGATTTGATTGTGAAAGGCACAGGAATGAAATCCGGGTTGAAGTTATATATAATTCAAAATACAGATAGAAAATTATCTTTAGAGGATATTTCTAAATCTAAAGGATTGGATATGGATGCATTGATTAAAGAAATTGAAACCATTGTGTTTTCTGGAACAAAATTAGATCTTTCCTATTGTGTTGATGATGTTTTAGATGAAGATCAGCAGGAGGAAATTATGGAGTACTTCATGGAATCAGAATCAGATGATGTTCAGGAAGCTATGGATGAATTTGATGGAGATTATGAAGAAGAAGAAATTAGATTGATGCGTATTAAGTTTTTAAGTGAAGTGGCAAATTAATAATAGTGTCAAAAAATTGCAAATAGTTGTTGAAGTGTATGGGAGAAAATAAAAGTTTGACTTTAGAAGAAATAGAAAGCGTAAAGTCACAAAAAGAGTTGAAAGAACTACTTTTGCAGAAAGATGATAAATATAAAACTGTTTTAAACACGATCCAATATGAGGAAGAGTTGAAAAGACTCCAAATAGAATTGGTGAAATTACAACGGTGGGTTGCAAAAAATAACAAAAGAGTTGCTGTCGTATTTGAAGGAAGAGATGCCGCTGGTAAAGGAGGGGCCATTCGTAGGTTTATGGAGCACTTAAGCCCGAGGTCTTCACGTTTGGTTGCATTAAACAAACCGACCTATATTGAAAGAGGTCAGTGGTACTTTATGCGATATATAAAAGAATTGCCTAATCCAGGGGAGATTGTTTTTTACGATCGTAGTTGGTACAATAGAGCTGTTGTAGAACCTGTAATGGGTTTTTGTGAAGACAAAGAATACAATGAGTTTATGTCTCAAGTTCCAGAATTTGAACACATGCTTTATGAAGATGGTCTGATTATTATTAAATTTTGGTTGTCAATTTCTAAAGGTGAACAACAAAAGAGATTCAACTCAAGATTAAAAAACCCTTTAAAACGTTGGAAATTTAGCCCTGTAGATCAAAAAGGACAAGAATTATGGGAACGCTATACTCATTTTAAAGAATTGATGTTTAGTAAAACGCATACAAGTTATTGTCCTTGGGTGATAGTAAAGACTAATGATAAAGAGATCGCAAGATTGGAGAGTATTCGATATGTGTTATCTAAATTCAATTATGATGGAAAAGACGCTACAAATACAAGTCTTTTTCCTGATCCAAATGTAATTATGCATTATTTTAGATCGTCACACCAGATAGATTAAAAACATTAAATAGTACTAACACATATAATTGCTTTGTGAAATGGAGAGTAGCGTAGAAGGAAAGCCTGTAATAGAAAAATTAAATACCAAACTTGGTATCAAAGGATTGTTAGCAAAAGATACAGTTAGCATTGAAAGAGCTTTACGGATTTATGATTATGAAAAAAAATTAAAAAAATTGCAAGCACAGTTGATAAAAATGCAAGCATCGGTTATTGAAAACAATGAACGAGTGATTGTTATTTTTGAAGGTAGAGATGCTGCTGGGAAAGGAGGAGCAATTCGTAGAATTACGGAAAGAATCAATCCTAGACATTTTAGAATTGTTGCACTTCGAAGACCTACTGATGAAGAAAAAACACAATGGTATTTTCAACGTTATATACAAAAGTTCCCAAAAGCAGGAGAAATTGTTTTTTTTGATAGAAGTTGGTATAATAGAGCGGTTGTTGAACCTGTAAATGATTTTTGTACTCAAGAAGAATATGATATTTTTATGAGTCAAGTAAATGATTTTGAAAAAATGATTACCCAGTCAGGTATTAAGCTGGTTAAGATTTATATGTCAATTAATAAAAAAGAACAAGAAAAAAGGTTTGAGGAGATAAAATCAAACCCTTTAAAACAATGGAAGATGACACCTGTTGATGAAGCTGCTCAAGGGCTTTGGGACTCTTATACGGAGTACAAATCTAAAATGTTTGAAAATACTACGGAAAATAGTGTTCCTTGGAAGATTATAAAAGCAAATAGAAAAACAACTGCAAGAACTAGCTCTATAGAATATTTATTGTCTCAAATACCTTATGACAAAAATAGTGACGTATAAAATATTGTTTTAGAAATGAAGTTTAAAAAAGGAGATAAAGTAGCAGTATTAGATGCAACTTTAAAAGGGATAGTTACTGCTGTAGCAGATGACCAAATTACATTCGAAGAAGACAGTGGATTTGAAATGTCTTATGATAAAAAATTATTGGTTAAGATTACGCAAGACCAAGGTGAACTGTCAAAGTATTCTGATATAAACAATCCCTTATTTAGAGAAAAAACAATTGCTTCAAACAAAAGAAAATCGATTCCCAAAAAAAATAAAAGAGAAGGCGTTATTCCTCCAATGGAGGTAGATTTACATATTCAGCATTTGGTGAAATCTCAAAAAGGAATGCACAATTTTGATATGCTGACTGTGCAAATAGATACAGCAAAGTACAAATTAGAGTTTGCTATCCGAAAAAGAATACCGAGAGTTGTATTTATTCATGGAGTGGGAGAGGGAGTTCTGCAAAAAGAATTGGAATACTTGTTTGCAAAATATCCTGTTAGAATTACGGAAGCTTCCTATCAAAAATATGGGTTGGGAGCGACTGAAGTTTATATTCTTCAAAATAAATAGTTTTTATTCTACTTCGGGAATATTTGGCAATTCACTAGATTCGAAAGAACCATTCTTGGTTCCGTATGTATACCCTTCAGGATAACTAGTAGTACTTGTATCACTCGTTAAATTTAAAGTACTAAACTCAAAAAACATTGAATACGATTGTGTGTAAATGTTGGTTATAGGATTACCTGCTTCTATTGGAAGAACTGTGTCTTTATCCAAATAATCTACAATACTATTGCTATTGGGGTCAGTTCCATTAGGTCCGTTATAGCCAATAGATTCTGTAATCGAAGGTTCGCCATCACCATCATCATCTGTGTCCAAGTAATTAGGTATTCCGTCTCCATCAGTATCAACTGTTGTCGGGTCTCCAGTTCTTTCAGGAGGTAACTTAGTAATGTCCCAGTCTTCTTCACTTGTAGGTTTTCCATCACCGTCATCATCATCGTCAACAAAGTTTGGATATCCGTCTCCGTCAATGTCTTTTATATCAAAGTCATCAGGTACATCTCCAAAAATTAAAATATCTAAATTATCTTCTATTTCTTTTGGTACGCCATCTTTGTCGTCATAAGAAATGGTATTGGTAATAAATAAAGTTCCTTCTCCAATCCATTCTTCAGATACGGTAGGGGTTGCGGAAGGAATGTCTTGACAAAAATAGTCACTAGTAACATCCCCTATAAAAATTCTATAACTCATGGTGTTTTGTCCACTTGTTGTTATTAAATATTCTTTATTTGAAATAGCGGTTTTAAAAAATATATCTTCTGTATTATCTTCATCTATTTGTATAATCAAAGATTCAGTAGATCCACTTGTGATTTTGTATAATACTAAATTTCCACAATTATTGATTGTTAGGCCGTCAAAATCAAAAGAAGGAATATTAAAATCTCCGTCATCACATGAAATTAATAGACATAGAAGACCGAGTAAACTGAGTTTTTTCATCATAGAATTTATAAGTAGCAAATGTAGTGGTTTTAAAGAGAATGGAAAAAGTGTTTTTTGTTAATTTTAATTGCCATACATTTGTTTTTTAACGGATTTTTTTGTTTTTAATATAATAGTTTTATGAGGAAAGTTTATTTGGATAATGCCGCTACAACCCCCGTTTTTGAAGAAGTAATTACAGAAATGTCTGACTCTATGAGAGTTAATTATGGAAACCCTTCTTCTTCTCATCAATTTGGTAGAACGGCAAAATCATCTATTGAAAACTCTCGTAAAAATATTGCAAATAAATTGAATGTTTCTTCAAGTGAACTTATTTTTACTTCTGGAGGTACTGAAGCTAACAATTTGATTTTAAGAAATGCTGTTGCTAATTTGAATGTGACTAAAATTGTTACAAGTAAATTAGAACATAAAGCAGTCTTAAGGACCTTATTAGAACTAGAAAAAGAAGCTGAAATACAATTGTGTTATATTGAAACGGATAACAAAGGAAATATTGATATTGTTGATTTAAGGAAATTATTGTCTGACATTGATAAGAAAACATTAGTAAGTCTAATGTTTGTGAACAATGAAGTTGGTCGTATATTAGATGTTAAAAAAGTAGCAAGTATTTGTAAAGAGTACAAAGCATTGTTTCATTCGGATGCTGTGCAAGCCGTAGGACATTTTGAGATAGATTTGAAAGATATGGGTGTTGATTTTATAGCTGCAAGTGCACATAAATTTCATGGTCCCAAAGGAGTTGGCTTCGCATATTTTAAAAAAGGGTTTGGTGTAAAACCAATGATTTTTGGTGGTGAGCAAGAAAAAGGAGCTCGTGCTGGAACTGAGCCAGTACACGCTATTATGGGCATGAATAAAGCATTAGAACTTTCTTTGGAAAATATTGTAGAAGATGTGCAGAATATTCAATCTATCAAAAAATTGTGTGTTGACTTATTAAAGAAAGAATTACCTGAAGTTGAGTTTAATGGAGGATCTGAATATATAGAGAATTATACAGCTACAATTCTAAGTATTAGATTGCCAAAGGATCTTCCCTTTTTATTATTTAGTCTAGATATTAAGGGAATAGCAGTTTCTGGGGGTAGTGCTTGTCAAAGCGGATCAAATAAAGGATCACATGTGTTAGAATCTTTGTTACCAGTTCAAGAGGCTTTGAAAACCTCCTTAAGAATTTCTTTTAGTACTTATACTATTAAAGACGATATAGAATATTTTGTAGCAACTCTAAAAGAGTTGCTACAAAAGTAGTTCTTATGGAGTTAGTCTTCCTTTTAATCTTTTTTCAAATTTTTGTTTGATGGCAGTCACTCGTTTCATCATATCCATGATTTTTGGATCTTTCGATTCTTTGTAGATTTCGTTTAATGCAAGGACTAATTCCTTTGCTGTATGTGATGCCTTGATACGTTCATCTCTTGATTTAAATGTGGAAACATTTTCTTCAAATTCTAAAGCTCTTTCAAATAATTCCATAGGATTGTTACTGGGTTACAATTGTTTCATTTGTTAATTGGGCAATATAATAAAATTGTTTGATTTTAAATAATTTTTATTGAAAAATATAGTTTTTACTTGTTTTAAAGAATATTAGATACAGGTATTTCGTTAATTAGATTGACGCGAATACCTCAAAAATGCAATAGATTATTTTTTGTCAACAGTGATTTTATGCTGTCTATTGGCAATCTCCCAAGCTGTATGAAAAACTAATTTCGTTCTTTTAGTTAGCATTTCATAGTTTATTTTTTCAGCCGTATCTGTAGATTTATGGTAGTCGGCATGAACCCCATTAAAATAAAAAATCACTGGAATATTGTTTTTAGCAAAATTATAATGATCTGAACGATAGTAAAATCGATTAGGGTCGTCTTCATCATTATAAGTATAATCTAAATTTAAATGTACATACTTATCGTTTATTTGTTCAGATACTTTATGAAGCTCAATGCTCAATTTATCCGAACCAATCAGGTATACATAATTTCGGTTATTTTTATGAGCGTCATCTACGCGTCCAATCATATCAATATTTAAATTGGCAACGTGTCTTTCTAAGGGAAATAATGGATTTTCTACATACCATTGTGATCCATACAAACCTTTTTCCTCTGCCGTAAGATTTAGAAAAAGAATGGATCGTTTAGGACCGTCCGCATTGTCCGCTGCCAGTTGAAAAGCTTCAGCAATTTCTAATACCGCAACTGTACCTGAGCCGTCATCATCTGCACCATTAAAAATTTCATCTCCTTTGGTTCCCAAATGATCATAATGAGCAGAGATGACAATTATTTCTTCGGGAAATTCAGAACCTTTTATGTAAGCTACTACATTTTCTGAAGGCTTTATGCCATCTGGTAAAAAATAATCTGGAATTTCTTGATAATAATCCCCAGGGGTGATGGCACTAGATATTCCATTTGACATATAGTGTTGTTTTAAAAAGGCAGCTGCTTTTTTTTGTCCTGGTTCACCTGTATTCCTGCCTTCATATGCGTCAGAAGCCAATGTGTATAGGTTTTCCTTTAATTCTTCTAATGTAATAGTTTTGGCGTAAACGGTAGCATTTCTATCGCTGTCTTCTTGAATGTCTTTGGTGGTATTACAATTTGTTAAAATTAGAAAAGCGAATGATAGTTGGTATAGTAGTTTCATAAGTGGTTTGCTTTTGTTGAAGAAATTATATAATAGCGAATGTAATTATTTTTTTAAAATGAATTGTTTTAATTCAGGATTGAAACTGATTTGGTTTGCAGGAAATAAGTTTTCTAAATCTTTCGATTGTATCAAAGTGTCCGTTGTACCTGTAACAAATTTATCAGGTGTCATCAGCCATAACTCATCTGCTAGCTGTAATGCTAAGTTGACTTCGTGAGTAGATAAAAGAATTGTTTTATTTGTTTTTTGAATTAGGCCTTGTAAAATTTTAAAAACTTCAATTTTATGATGTAAGTCCAAATGTGCAGTAGGTTCGTCTAGAATAATAATATCTGTATCTTGTGCTAAAGCTCTTGCGATCATTACTTTTTGAAGTTGACCATCACTTAACTCATAATTTTTTTTGAAGGATAAATATTTAATCTGCACAAGTTCCATGGCATATTCAATCTTTTCATAATCGTTGTCACTTAATTTCCCTAACCAATTGGTATAAGGTTGTCTGCCCAAAGCGATGAGTTCAAAAACTGTAAGTTGGCTTTCAGGGATTTTTTCTGTGAGTACCAAACTCATTTTTTTTGCAAGTGTTGGAGGTTTAATATCGTATAGCTTTTTATTTTCAATCCAAATTTCACCTCCTAGTTTGGGTTGAGTTTTTGTAAGCGTTCTCAAAAGTGTTGATTTTCCTATTCCGTTTTTCCCAAGCAAGCAAACAAGTTTTCCTTTCTCTAGATTGATGTTTAAATCTTTAGCTATAAAGGTTGTTCCCTTTTTTTCACAATAGCCAATAGAGAGATTTTCGGTCTTAAGAACGATATGTTTTGAGTTGTTTTCCAAATTAAGCCATCGTTTTTTGTTTTCGTATCAATAACCATATTACAATTGGTGCTCCAAACAAAGAAGTAATTGCGTTTATTGGCAGTGTATATTCGCTATTTGGCACTTGAGCAATTGTGTCGCAGATCAACATTAAAATAGCTCCACAAAAAGCTACAGCAGGTATTAAAATCCGGTGGTCTGAAGTATCGAATATTAGTTTTGTTAAATGTGGTACTGCCAACCCAATAAAAGCAATAGGACCTGAAAACGCAGTAATTACCCCTGTCATTAAACTAGTAATAATAAGGACTAAGTATCTTGTCTTTTTTAGGTTTATTCCCATACTTATCGCATAGTTTTCACCAAGTAGCAAGCCGTTAAGTGGCTTTATACTTGTTAGTAATAGTGCAATACTTCCTAAAAGAATTGTTGCAAAGACACTGAGTTCTTGCCAACTTAAATTCCCTAAACTACCAAAACTCCAAAAAATAAATTGTTGTAGTAATTCTGCACTACTAAAATAACTCAATACATTAATGATCGCAGCGCTAATACTTCCGAACATCAACCCTATAATTAAGATAGACATCGTATTTCTTATTTTTTTGATTGCTATTAATACAATTGATAATACTAAAAAAGAACCTAGACTAGAAGCTATTGTAACGCTCCAACTAGAAATAATAGCAATGCCAAAAATTGCACCTAAAAATGAAGATCCTAGAATTAATGTAGCAACTCCAAGACTAGCTCCAGAACTAATTCCTAGCACAAATGGCCCGGCTAGTGGATTTCTAAATAGTGTTTGCATTAACAAACCGCTGACTCCAAGTCCTGAGCCAACCAATATTGCAGTTAGTGATTTTGGAATTCTAAAGTTAAGAACTATATATCTCCAACTTTCCCTTTCTACAGGAGTGTTGGTTAAGATATGAATCAGTTCTTTAGTAGGTATATGAATAGATCCAAGATTTATATTTATAAACCAAACTAAAATAAGCAGCGCTCCCAGTAAAATTGCAGCTTGAGTATATGTTTTTTGTGGTATCAAAAAATTAAATTTTATTGATAAAGTCTATTAGTTTTGTAACAGCCAACCCTCGGTGACTAATTTTTCCTTTTTCTTCCATACTCATTTCTGCAAATGAAGTATTGTATCCTTTAGGGCGAAAAATAGGATCGTAACCAAAACCTTTAGAACCAGATTTCTGTGTAAGAATTGTTCCTTCACAAACTCCTTCAAATAAATGCTGATTGCCATCTAAGTTAAGAATAACAGCAGTTCTAAATCGTGCATCTCTGTTGGTTTTCCCTTTCATAGCATCTAAAAGTTTTGCCATGTTTTTTTCGGAATCTCCATCTTCACCGGCATAACGCGCAGAATAAACACCTGGGGCACCTTCTAGTGCATCAACTTCTAATCCGGTATCATCAGCAAAGCAATTGAGCTCAAACCGATTGGTAACATAATCTGCTTTTATTTTTGCATTTCCCTCCAAAGTCGTTGCCGTTTCTTCAATGTCATCAAAACAATTGATACTCTCAAGAGACAATAAGTCTATAGTGGGCAAAAGCGCTGCAACTTCTTTTGTTTTATTTTTATTATGTGTAGCAAAAACAATTTTCATGATGTGTGAATTGGAGTTTGATAGCACAAATATACTTTTGATTTGTTAATTAATAGGCAAGAAATATTTTTTTCTTAGATAGGTAGGGTATTTTTAAAGATTCTTGTTTTATATATAATATTCTATACGAAATAGGTGCTACAAAAATTTTCACTCATGAAACGACAAGCTATTATATTCAGGAATTCAAAATCATGTATTATTTTATATTCATTGCTGTTTTTTGTCAGCTGTTCTTCTACTTCTCAAACAGAAGTAGAAGAGGGAGCACTAACGGATGATACAGAAAAAGAGATAAAGGATGAAATAAAAGACCCAGAAAACATAGGATACGATATTACTTCCGTATTGTCGGTTTTTGATGATATAGAAGCAGTTCATTATACAGTTTCTAATGGAAAAGTTACAATATCAACTACAAATCTACCGGATCATAAATCACCATATTATTTGGGAACGGAATGGGATCAAGATAAATATGCAGATTATTCAGGAACTAACCCTCGTTTTCATTTAAATCCAAATAGAATAGGGGAACAAAATATTACATTTTCGATTTCGTTGAATCCTAAAGAGGCGACTAATAAACAAGCAACACCCATGGGACCGATTGGAATATCTAGAAATGGAGTCGTTTTTTTCAATCAATATGCAGCAGGGTTTTCAACATTAGACAATGAAATCAATTCTTTTGATCAATATTTAGGGCATCCCGCCGGTTCAGGAATGTATCATTACCATATAGAGCCAGTCTATTTAACGGAGGTCTATGGAGACGATGCTTTTTTAGGTTTGTTGGCTGATGGTTTTCCTGTGTATGGACCCGTTGAAGACGGAGAAACTTTATCGAGTACCGATTTAGATGATTATCACGGACACTTCTCAGAAACGAAAGAATTTCCTAACGGAATGTATCACTATCATATTTCTGCTGATGCCCCTTATTTAAATGGAGATGGATTTTATGGTACGGCAGGAACAATATCTAGATAATGAAAAAGAGACTAATTATATTAATTTTTGCAATTATCAACGTCTCTTGTGAAAAAGAGACATTGATTGTTGAGTCTATTTCTGAGAATATATCCTTTAAGAAAAATGTACTTTTTTATAAAGGAAATGCGTATTCTGGAGTATTGGTTGTGAGATATAAAAATCAGGAACTTAGAGAAAAAAGAAATTATAAAAAGGGACTACTTCATGGGGATCAAATAGTGTGGTATGCTGATGGAGAAAAGGGTTCTGTTCGTTTTTATACTAGCGGTGTAAAAACCGGAATACACCAAGGTTGGTGGCAAAATGGAAAGAAAAAATTTGAGTTTCATTTTAATAAAAAAGGGGAGCATGACGGAATATCAAATGAGTGGTTTGAAGACGGAACGGCATTTAAGTTTTTTCATTACAAAAACGGAAAAGAAGAAGGAAGTCAGAAGATGTTCAAACCTAACGGAAATATTCGTGCAAACTATGTAGTGGTTCAAGGAGATCGTTTCGGTCTGATTGGTTTGAAAAAATGTGATCCCGTATCCACAAATTAGATGGTGCTTTTACAAATCAAGTTCGTTCCGTAATTGAATAATTTATTCCTCAGATACAACTAATTCTTTTAGTTTAAGGATAGATGCGTTGATGTTTTTCTTCAATGTTTTTTCTGCGATCAGTGCCACTACTATTTTTTTAAATATTGATTTAGCTACAATACGGACTTCAATTTTTAAGATACAGCTATGATCTGTAGCAGGTGTTATTTTAAAAAACTGATACAATGCATCAAATAACGATGGGCTAGTTGTATACTCTCCATAAACAATTTCGTTGGTGTTTGCATCTGTTGTAACCGTAATAAAATTCAATCTTTTACCATCAACAACACAAACATGCTCAGAGCCAATTCTTGTTACCTCGTTTTTCTTGAATTCAATTTTCTCAATGCCTTCCGTCCATAAATGCCTTTTAGAGTAGTTCGTGATATATTCTAATAAGTGATGCGCAGCAGTGCTGAATTTATATTCAAGAATAATAGTAGGTTCTTTCTCAAAGGATACCTTTTTTGCTTCTGAAAAAAGATGTAGTTTGATATTCTCTTTTTTAATCAAAGAAAATAGGTATGGAATTGTTTTGTGATCATATGCGTCCTTTCCAGAATGAAATTCAAATAACATACTAGAATATTTATGGTTCAATTTAATTTCATCGGCGAGTTGATTTGTAATAAGTACATAATTATCGCTATTAATTGAGTTTTTCATCAAACGATGTGCTTCAATTACTTGCGATCCAAAAGGTTTTTTTTTGTTTTGAACATGGATAAACTCTATATCACCACAATGAGCAATAATTTTCAACTGTAATTTTGGTGCTGATGCGCAAGCATTACAAAGACATATTCTGTTTTTCTCTAATACTTTTAAATGGCTATAAAAAGAAGAAAACATGTTTTCAACCTGTGCCAATAATTTTTCTGAAGAGATTAATTCTTCTTTGTAGAAAAATAAAGCATCACCTTCAATTTCTGCAAGTTGTAGGTTTTCTGTATTAGCACTTAAAAGAATTTCTAATAATTCACTAATAACATGCTGACTATGGCTTATTTCTGTCGTTTGAACAAATTCTGTATAGCCTGAAATGTCTGGTAAAAATAAAAGTGTTTTACTCATTTTGTTATCGTCGTTTAATACATTAAAAAAGTACGATAATTTTTTCAAAAAGAATGTTTATTTAAAAGAATACTACATGTTTTAGGTAAAATGAAAGATATACTTATCCTAATGGTTTTAAAATAGATGACAAAAGTATTCTGAATACAGTTGTAAATGCCCTTTGGGATTGATTATATTTAAACTTTAAATAGTGTTAAAATTCATACCATGAAAAATAGTTACATAATTTTATATATCTGCTCTTTTTTACTAGCATGTAAATCCGATTCAAAAAATAAAATAAATAAAGAGGAGCCACAAAACAGAACTATATTGCCGTTCTTTAATACTGGAGATTTTACTCCAGAATGGATTGATAAAGGAACGAGTGCTTATCGAGAGATTCACAAAATATCAGATTTTTCCTTTATAAATCAAGAAGGAAAAACGATAACTCAAAAAGATTATCTAGGTAAAATTTATGTGGCAGATTTTTTCTTTACTTCTTGTACAGGTATTTGTAGAAGCTTGAGTTTAAATATGAAATTATTACAGGATACTTTTATATCGGATCCAGAGGTTTTGTTGTTATCACATTCAGTAAATCCAGAAATGGATTCAGTACCTGTCTTAAAAAAGTACGCAGCTAATTATGGTGTTAATTCAAAAAAATGGAACTTAATTACAGGTGATAAAGAAGCTATTTATGAATTGGCAAGAACAGCATACTTTTCAGATGAAGACTTTGTTAAGACCAAAGAAGCAAGTGAATTTATCCATACAGAAAACTTTCTATTAGTAGATAAAAAAGGAAGAATTAGAGGTGTTTATAATGGTACATTAAAACTTTCTACAAAACGGTTAATGAAGCATATAGAGTTGTTGAAAAGTGAAAAGTAATTTTGTATATTTACCTACCTGAATTTTAGATAAAAAATCTATTTCTTATTACTCAATATTATTGCTTTGATACACAAAAAAAATAAAATTACTTTAGGTGTTGTTCTGTTTTTAACAGTGCTTTTTTTATGGTTATTACCTGTTGTTGCTGAAAAGCTGATAGAAGATAATAGTAAAGAATGGATAGGTAGAAAAATAAGCGTTCAGGATATTGATATCAATCTTTTTACGGGTACCATTAAATTATTTGATTTTGATTTATATGAATATGATGATACGTCTAGTTTTGTTTCTTTTGATACGTTGGTCTTAAACGCTAGGCCTTATCATTATTTTGTGTCTAAAATTACACTGCAACAATTGTATGTGAAAAACCTTAAGGCAACTGTAATAAAAGAGAATGACTCTATATTCAATTTTGATACCTTAATAGATTTTTACGAATCCCCATCAGATTCATTACTTGTTCAAGAACAGGAAATCGACACTACTGATGTTATGAAATTCAGCCTTTCTAATATTGAATTTGTAAATTCAAAAGTATCATTTAACGATAAAATGATAGAAGAAATTTTTGTGTTTAATGAACTTGATTTGTTGATACCTCATATAGAATGGAACCAGAAAGATAAGAGTAGTGCCGATCTAGAGTTTAATTTTAAAGAGGGCGGTCGCTTTTTCTCTTTCACAAATTTTGATCCTATAAACGGTGATTTCTATGCAAATATTGGTTTAGAAAACCTTCAACTGTCTCCGTATACTAAATACGTAAAAGAATTTCTTTTATTAGATTCAGCTAAAGGCTTGTTATCAACGGAGCTTGTTTTTCATGGAAATAGTAATGATATAGATGCAGTATCAATTGATGGTTTTGTAAACGTAAAAGAATTTCAGTTGACAGATTCACTGAAGAAACCTATTTTTAAGGCCGATGAGATAAGTTGTGTTTTGAAAAAATTAGAGCCTTTTAAGAATTTATATGTAATAGACTCTTTAGAGTTAACGAAACCTTATGTGAGTTTTGAGATGTTTGAGAATACTACAAATTTAGAAACATTTTTCAGGCTGAATGATAGTATTGAGACTGATTCTTTGAAGGTTGGAGTTGCAGAAATTCAAATTGCTGAAAACGATAGCGTTTCACCATTATATTATCGTTTGAATTCTTTTCGTATAAAGGAAGGTAGGTTGATGTTTACCGATGCTACAACTTCTAAGCCATTTCAATATAATTTAACAGCTATTGAAATGTCTTTAGACTCCATTGATAGCAAATCAGAATGGGTAAAAACTCATTCAGAAATGTTATTGAATAAGAGAGGAGTGATGAAAGTTGATCTAGCTTTTAATCCTATAAATCCTATGGAGTTAGATTTGAAGTATGTAATCTCTGGGTTTAAATTAAAAGATTTAAATATTTATGCATTGGATTATATGGGACTTCCTATTTTGGAAGGAGACATGTACTACAAAACGAATACTAAAATTCAAAATGGGCAATTAGACAGCCAAAATAAATTGATAGTTCACAATGCAACGTTAGGTGATAAAAGAGGAGGCTTGTATAACCTGCCTTTAAAATTCGCCTTATTTTTATTAAAAGATAAAGATGGTGTAGTGAATTTAGATATTCCTGTTGGAGGAGATTTAGACGATCCTAGTGTGAATGTCAATAAAATAATTTGGTATACAGTAAAGAACCTTTTAATTAAAACAGTTGCTTCTCCAATAAAGTTTCTCTCTGGTTTGGTTGGAGGTGATCCCAAAGATTTAGAAAAAGTTGAGTTTTCTTATTTAGATACAGTACTGACAGAAGGTCACGTAAAACAACTGTATAAATTAGAAGACTTAGAAAAGAAAAAAGAAGGCCTATTAATTAAGATGTTGTACTTAAATGATATTGAAGTAGAAAAGAAACATATAGCTGTGCAGCAAATAGGAAATCAATTCAATGAGGAGTACGAGAAAGATTATTTAGAGGAAGACGAAGCATTTAAATTATTTATATTGTCTATGACACATAAAGAAGCCTCTAAAGAAACTATTGAGAAAATGTTAGATTCTTCTTTTGTAGAAGCTGCGTGTATTGCAATAGTGAATCCTGTATTGATAGATTCATTAGCGAATGTTTATGAGACAAAAAGAATAGAAGGAATTAGAAAGGAACTTTTACTAAGTGAAACAAAAAATCATATCAAAGTTAGCAAGTCAAAACCGGAAGATCCTGAGAATTTAGCTAGCAAACCAATTTTTAAAATAATCTATTCAATAAAAGAATAAAACAGGATCTAAAAATTAGAGAAGCAACATGTTCACCTGAAAACAGATATAGAGGAGGGTCTAATGTTTGTAAAACATATTATTCCATTTTATAGGAGTTAATGCGCAAAAAAAAAAGCACTCTTTTACTTTTAAAATAAGATCCTATTAACTGTTGTTTTTATTATATGAGAACAATTTCAAAGAATTCCCATGTATACGATCCAACAAGTACACAAAATTTATTTCCTCTTCATGTCTATTAAAATAGAAAAAGTACTGTTGACGTCTTCTTCTTTAACCACAATTGTCATTTCGTGTGTAGTAGAAATAATTTCTTGCACAGAAATTCCTGCCCAAGCCAATTGTTTTAATATAAAATAATAGACGCCTGACTGTTCAATATTTGTTTTAGGAAGTTTAATAGTTATCGATGCTAAATCGGTATGTGCATAAATTAAAATTTCTTTAGCAAATAAGTCCTTTACCTTGTCTTCTAAATTTTTACTTGTAACGATATTGGTTTCAAAAATTCCTTGAGAAATAGTAAAGAAATAATCTTTGTCATCACCAATTTCTGTTAGCAATGAAGTAATTGATTTTAATAGGGTAGGCGTGTTCTTATATGTAAAATTACATAGGTTGGAACGAACAATAAAATCACCTAAAGAAAAAGTGAATTTTCGAATGTTTTTTCTGATTCGAAGTAGGTTAGAAGGAGAAAGTCTATTGATAGCCATCATAATAGCTCCAGATTTCACTTCTTTTCCTAAGTCACTCTCTACATCTTCTTGGATTGCTCTTGCCAAAGAAGAGACATTGATTAATTTGTCGTTTAACGCTTCTTCATAAAAAGGAGTTTTACGAATGATACTTTCTACAGATTCTTGTATTGTTTTCATAACGTGTTTAAAATTAAACAATTTGTAATAAAGTGTAAATATATTATAAATTTTTGCTGTAAATTAACAATTACAGGATTTTTGCAAGGCGATTTGAAATAAAAAATTGTGTAAATATGATATTTACACAATAAATTCAAAGCGAAGAACTTAAATATAAAGTAAAATGAAAATTTTAAAATTTGGGGGAACTTCAGTTGGAAGTCCTGAAAGTATAAAACAAGTAGCAAGTATTGTTGCAAATATTGAAGGGGAAAAAATTGTTGTTCTGTCGGCAATGTCGCAAACAACAAATGTTTTACACCAAATAACAGATGCAATTGGTGCTTCTAATTTTATTGAAGCAAATACAATTCTAGATATGATGGGTGATCGTTATAAAACGGTTGTTGACGGATTGTTTTCTACAAAGAGTTTTAAAAATACGGCGAATGCCTTTATAGAAGAACGTTTTGATTTTATTAAGTCATATGCACATGAAGGTTCTGTAGAAGTTATTATAGCAATAGAAAAAATTATTGTAGCGCAAGGAGAAATTATTTCTACTAATCTATTCAATATGTATATGAATGAAATCAGTGTAAAGTCAAGTTTATTGTCTGCATTCGATTTTATGAGAATTGATGAAGCTGGTGAGCCAGATTCTGATTTTATTACGGAACGTCTAGGACAAATAATTACTGCGAATCCAGAAACAACTATTTATATTACCCAAGGATATATTTGTTTGAGTCATTTAGGTGATATTGATAATTTAAAACGTGGCGGAAGTGATTATTCAGCATCGTTGATTGGTGCAGCTATACAAGCTGAAGAAATTCAAATCTGGACAGACATTGACGGTATGCATAACAATGATCCTCGTTATGTAGAAGGAACTTTTTCTTTAAAAGAAATCTCATTTGATGAGGCCGCTGAGTTGGCTTATTTTGGTGCAAAAATTTTACATCCTCAGAGTGTCATTCCTGCAAAAGAGAAAAATGTACCTGTATTGTTAAAAGATACCTTTAATCCAAATGCTGCAGGTACAATTATCCGTAACTGTGAGGTACCCAATAAAGTACGCGCTATTGCAGCAAAAGATGGAATTACAGCTATTAAAATAAAGTCATACCGAATGTTAATGGCTTACGGTTTTTTGAAAAATATCTTTGAAGTATTTGAGAAATTTAAAACATCTATAGATATGATTACTACTTCGGAAGTAGCGGTTTCATTGACAATAGATAACAATTCAAACCTAGAAGAAATAATAAAAGAGCTAGAAGATATTGGAAGCGTACAAGTAGATACTAACTTGAGTATTATTTGTTTGGCCGGTGATTTTTCTGAAAAACAAAAAGGAGGAAGTGCTGCTATTTTTAATAGTTTGAAAAATATACCAATCCGTATGATTTCTTATGGAGGGAGCAATTATAATGTTTCTCTTGTCGTAAATTCTAAAGATAAAATTCAAGCGCTAAGAGACTTAAATAAAGGAGTATTCGAAAATAATTACGAAGAATAAATCCGTTTTTTTTTACCTTTATTACTTCGAAAGAAATTCAATTTTTCTATTGAAAGCCTTATTGTAGTTGTAAAAAGTTATTCTTGAAAGTGTTTTAGTTGCTAATAAAAAATTCATTACTACACTTGCAAATAAGTAGTTAGAAACAATCAATTAGAAAATGATACAGCGACATGCTGTCTTTTGTAGCTATTTATCTCAATTAATATAAAATAAAGTCGTCATTTAACTTAAAAGCAGCAGTCTTTTAATAAACTTTTTATACTTTTGCAACTCACAATATAAGACGATACAACAATGGCAATTATAATAACAGACGAATGTATTAACTGCGGGGCCTGTGAACCTGAATGTCCAAATAATGCAATCTATGAGGGTGCAGAAGATTGGCGTTATTCAGACGGTACAGAGCTTTCAGGAAATGTTATTTTACCTGGTGGTAAAAAAATAAATGCAGATGAAGATCAAGAAGCAATAGATGATGAAGTTTATTTCATCTCCCCAGATAAATGTACAGAATGTATAGGTTTTCATGATGAGCCTCAATGTGCTGCTGTTTGTCCAGTAGACTGTTGTGTACCTGATGAAGATATCGTAGAAACAGAAGACGTTCTTTTAGAAAAGAAAGCATTTATGCATGGAGAATAATTTTTTCCAAATAAAAATAATCAATCCCACTTAGTTATAAACGAAGTGGGATTTTTCATTTAATTCTGATTCATTTCTGTCATTTATTTCTATGCTTTTTTATAGATATATAATTTAAAGAAATGATTACATTTGCAAGCTAAAACTAGAAAACAGGATTGCTGTTTTTTTATTATAAGATTAATCAAAGCATTTTAGGTGCTGATAAAATATAGAATACCATGAAAGCAGGAATCGTAGGATTACCAAATGTTGGAAAATCGACATTATTCAATTGTTTGTCAAATGCAAAAGCACAAAGTGCAAATTTTCCTTTTTGTACGATAGAGCCGAATATAGGTGTTGTAAATGTACCAGACGCTAGGGTTGAAAAATTAGAGGGCATGGTAAATCCAGAACGTGTTGTTCCTGCAACCGTAGAAATAGTTGATATTGCTGGTTTGGTAAAAGGAGCTAGTAAGGGAGAAGGATTGGGAAATCAATTCTTAGGAAATATTAGAGAAACAGATGCTATTATTCATGTAATTCGTTGTTTTGATGACGATAATATTATTCATGTAGATGAATCTGTAGATCCTGTTCGTGATAAAGAAACAATTGACATTGAGTTGCAGTTGAAAGACTTGGAAGCGGTTGAAAAACGTATAGAGCGTGTTAAACGAAATGCAAAAACAGGTAATAAAGAAGCTGCTGCTGAATTTGATGTATTGTCAAAAATTCAATCAGTTCTTTTAGAAGGAAAATCTATAAGAACAATAACGTTTACAGAAAAAGAACAGGAGATTGTGACTCCTTTACAGTTTATTACAGAAAAGCCTGTAATGTATGTGTGTAATGTGGATGAAAATTCTGCTGTTTCCGGTAATGACTATGTTGATAGAGTGAAAGAAGCTGTAAAAGAGGAACATGCTGAAATTATTGTTTTGGCTGTAGGAACTGAAGCAGATATTACTGAGTTAGATGATTACGAAGAGCGCCAAGTGTTTTTAGAAGATATTGGTTTAGATGAGCCAGGTTCTGCGAAGTTGATTCGTTCTGCATATAAACTACTAAACTTGCAAACATATTTTACAGTAGGTGTAAAAGAAGTAAGAGCATGGACTATCAATATTGGTGATTCTGCTCCACAAGCGGCTGGAGTTATTCATACTGATTTTGAAAAAGGATTTATCCGTGCAGAAGTTATCAAGTACAATGATTATGTTGAATATGGTACGGAAGTGAAAATTAAAGAAGCTGGTAAATTAGGAGTAGAAGGGAAGGAATATATTGTTCAAGATGGAGATATCATGAACTTTAGATTCAATGTCTAGTTTATGTTTTAAAATACAACTAAGAAATATAAAAGGGTTTGCAATATGCAAACCCTTTTTTTTGTGCTATTTTTTAGATGCTTTATTTTCAGGGTTTTTATGTCGAAGGTTGATACATCTCAATTGTGAGTAAGCAAAACATGTGTTTAGGAGTTCTTTAAGCAACTAATATTCCTACAAATAATAATAATAAAATAAAAGAAGTGCTAAAACAATTGAACAATTACACAATTGAACCTACAAAAGCTTTATAAATCAACAAACACCAACCGATCACTAAAAACAAACCTCCTAAGGGTGTAATGGGTCCTAAGAATTTTAATTTTTTTCCTTTTCCAGAAGACAATACCAATCCATAAATACTAAAAGAGAATAAAAAGATACCTATGATAAAACTATACACAATATAGCTATCAGCCTTACGAGAAAAATCTAGCTGAAATGCCAATACCAACAAAGCAATAGCATGATACATTTGATATTTTACTCCAGTTTCAAAACTTTTCAGCAAATCTTCGGTTACTACTTTTTTTAGAGCATGCGCTCCAAAAGCTCCAAAGATAACTGCCAGTGCTCCATAGCTACTGGCAAACAATAATGTAATTTGATTCATTTAAATTTAAATTTTTAGTGTTGTTTTTTACAGGATAAAACCTGTTAGGTTTGAAATATTAAGAACTACATGATAACATGGAGCATCCTACTTTATTTTTTGCCCAATCTGGTCTTTTAGCAAACCATTTTTCTGAATTTGGTTGTTCCTGATATGGGTTTTTTAGCAATTCAAACAATTCATCTATCAATGAATAATCTCCTTCGTCGGCTTTGTCAATCGCTAATTGTGACATGTAATTGCGTAAAACGTATTTTGGGTTTACGGCATTTATTTTTTCTTTTCTAGCGCTATCAGAAAGTGTTTCACTTTTTAATCGAGCTAGATATGCATCAAACCAAGTCAGCCACTTTTTTTCAATCACATCTTTTATTTCAGTCGGACTGTAAAAAGCTTCCCATACTTTTTTCAAACATGTTGCTGCGTTGTCTTCTTTTAAAACACTATTTAGATTCCTAAAGAAAATGGTCATGTCAGTTTCCGACAAATGAAGTGTGTCTTCTAAATCTTGAATCAATTTTTTATCGTCAGCATCTTCCTTAGTCAAGCCTAATTTAGAACGCATCATATAGGTGTACTTTGTATCAAAATCAGCTTTGTATTCTTCTAGAATTTTTTCAAGAGGAGCTGCTTCTTCAATGAGAGGGAATAGTGCATTTGCCAGTTTTAATAAATTCCAAAGTCCAATGTTTGCTTGGTTTCCATAACGATATCTTTTATGCTGACTGTCTGTTGTGTTAGGTGTCCAATCATAGTCATATCCTTCTAACCAGCCGTAAGGACCAAAATCTATTGTCAATCCTAAAATTGATAAATTATCTGTATTCATCACACCATGTACAAAACCTACCCGTTGCCAATGAAGAATCAACTCCAATGTTTTTGTTGATACTTCTTTAAAAAACTGCAAATAGGTTTCTTTTGAAGGGGTTCCTAAATGTGCATAAAAGTGTTTTATTGTGTAATCAATAAGTGTTTTTAGTGTTTTAGCATCTTCCCTGGCTGAAAATATTTCATAGCTTCCAAAACGAAGAAAAGTAGGAGCGACTCTACATACAATAGCTCCTTTTTCATAAGCAGCATTTCCATTGTACAATACATCTCGTAGAACATCATCTCCAGAGATGGCTAAAGACAAAGCTCTCGTGGTTGGGACGCCTAAGTGAAACATTGCCTCACTACATAAATATTCTCTCACAGAAGAGCGTAAAACAGCCAATCCATCAGCAGTTCTAGAGTAGGGGGTTTCTCCAGCTCCTTTTAGCTGAATCGCCCATTGCTTATTGTTGTGGTTGATTTCAGTTAAATTAATGGCTCTTCCGTCTCCCAATTGACCTGCCCAGTTTCCAAATTGATGTCCGCCATAACACATCGCAAAAGGTTGCGTGTTTTCTATAACTTGGTTCCCTGTAAAAACGTTTTTGAATTCTTGTGTTGCAATGTCATCTTTCTCAATCCCCAACAGTTCTGTAACTTCAGGAGAAACATGAATTATTTCTGGATTTTTTGTTTTTTTCGGAGTCGTATATGAAAAACAAGCCTTTTCAACTTGTCTTCTTGTATTTTCAAGAATCGGATCTGCAGGTAGTTCTTTGTTAAATGTTTCTTTTATCTTTAATTTCATAAGAGTAAAATAAGATGTTTTGGATTAGAAATTAAGTTCATCCAAAGGTAGTAAGTTTTTGGATGTTTGTTCCAAAGAAACCTTTTTAAATAATTCTTCCATTATGGTGATTTTGTATATCTTTTTGGCTTCCTCCTTCAATAGCATATAAACTTCGGAAAGCTAGGTTTAAAGACTAAGTAAACCTTCTCACAATTCAACCATAGATTAAACAGTTCAACAGTTACACGATCAAACAACTACCCTATTTTATTTGGGCATCGTAAATAGTGTATTGACTTGTTTTCGGTTAAAGACCAATACTAGATATTTGTCAGATGTTAAAAAAAGAAACAAGGTCACTTGGTGTTGTATTGGCAATTTTTGGTGTGGTGCTGTTTTCTGCGAAAGCGATTATGGTAAAAAAGGCTTATGAATATGATATTGACTCTGTGAGTCTGTTGCTACTGCGTATGTTATTTTCTCTACCAGTATATATTGTGATTGCCGTATTGGTAAAACCAGAAAAAGCTGCGGAAATAAAAAAAACAGATTATCTGTGGTTGGTTTTTTTCGGATTTGTAGGGTATTATTTGGCAAGTTATTTTGATTTTTTAGGACTACAATATATCAAAGCAGGATTGGAGCGGATCGTGTTGTTTGTGTATCCAACCTTGGTATTGCTTATTTCTAGAGTGTTTTTGAAAACAAAAATTACAAGAACTCAGATTGTAGCCATTATGATTACTTATTTTGGAGTTGTAACAGCTTTTCTAGGAGAGTTCGATTTGTCGGGTGCTAATTTATATTTAGGTGTCTCTTTAATTTTTCTTAGTGCTCTAACTTATGCTATGTATTTGGTAGGAAGTGGATGGTTGATTCCAAAATTTGGAGTCTTGTGTTTTACATCGTATGCAATGATAATTTCTACCGTTTGTGTAATTGTACATTATTTATTGACTCGAGAAATTGATTTGTTATCTTACCCTAAAGAGATCTATTTTTTAGGATTGCTAATGGCAATATTATCTACAATAATTCCGTCTTTTATGGTTTCTAAATCGATAAAAGTTATTGGGAGTTCTAATTTTTCAATCATTGCAAGTATTGGTCCTATTTCTACAATTGTGTTGGCCTATGTTTTCTTGGGAGAAAACTTATCGTTATATCAGGTAGTTGGAACAATAATCGTGATTTCGGGAATTTTGCTGGTTTCTAGGTCGAAGAAATAGTTTATTACTCAAATGAAGTTCTTATAAAATAGTTTTCATGTCGACTACAGGAGAAACCTCTACTAAGAATAAAAATCCTTTAGCAGAAGACTTCTCTATTAAATTTCTGTTTTTGTGTGAGATTTCCGCTCCTACACGGTTCGATATGTCAAATATTAGGGATACTCTAATTACGCAAAGTATCTGTCATAATTAGATAGTAAGAGAAATCCCTACTAAGAGTAAGCTCCTTCTAAGTTTAGAAATTAAACTAACAATATCTTTATTTTAAACAGAAAAAAACCTTTTAGATATATCTAAAAGGTTTTTTAAGTTGTTATCTTTTAATTCCAAATTTATAAATACATATAGAGTAATATTTCTCACCCGGATTTAATAGAGTAGAAGGGAAGTTCTTTTGATTTGGGCTGTCTGGAAAATGTTGCGTTTCTAAACAAAAAGCCTCTTGTGAATTATATGTTTTCCCCGATTTACCTATGCCACACCCTGTAAGATAATTTCCTGTGTAGAATTGTGCACCAGGCTCATTTGTATATAACTCTAAAGTTCTTTCAGAAGCGGGTTCTATAGCCAATGCTGCTATTTTTGTAGCATCAGTACTATTAAATACAACCGTATGGTCATAACCTTTAGCTATTTCTAGTTGACTATTTTTGTCATTTAAATTTTTACCAATCAACTTTAGCTCTCTAAAATCGAAAGCAGTATTTTCTACAGATGCTACCAGCCCTAAGGGCAATGAAGTTTCATCGGTAGGGATGTAGCCATCCGCGTTTAATTGTAACAAATGATCTATAATAGTTCCGTTACCAGCTCCTTTTAAGTTAAAATAAGAATGGTTGGTTAGGTTTATATGTGTTGGAGCATCCGTGGTTGCTTTGTATTCTATTTGTAAAGCATTGTCATTTGTTAAGGTATAAGTAACCGTAACATCTAAGTTTCCAGCATATCCTTCTTCGCCATCAATAGAGACATAGCTTAATTCTAATTGTTGATCACTAATTTGTTTCGCGTCCCAAACAACATGAGAAAAACCTTTTAAACCACCATGTAAATGGTTTGGGCCATTGTTAATTGCACCATTGAAAATTTTACCATTCAATTCAAAATTTCCTTTAGCAATTCTATTACCATAACGACCTATAAGAGCACCTAAATAAACCTCACTAGGTGGGTTCATATATTCTTCTAAAGTGTCATATCCTAATACAACATCTTCAAAAACACCATTTTTATCAGGAGTCCAAAGATTAACAACCCTTCCACCAAAGTTTGTAATCTGAGAAACAATTCCATTGCTGTTTTTTAGAGTAAAAAGAGTTGCTTTTTTACCGTCTATAGTTTTTGTGAAATTTTTAGAATCTAGAAGATTTAGGCTCATTTAGTTTTGTTTAATTGTTATTTTTTCAAAGGTTGCTGAAGAATCACATCTTTTAATCAATAGAGAAATTTCAAAGTCTTTTAACTCTCCATTAATTTTATATATCTGACACGGTTTTTTTGTATCCGTATCACTTTCAGAGAAATCTACATCACTTTCGGTTAATAGGTATGCTAGTTTTACAGAATCTAAATTATATTCTTGAACCATCTGTTGTGCTTGTTCTGAAAAAAACCTTTGTGGTTTTACTCGAATGCTTTTTAAGGTTCTGGCATCTGGTCCATATGGAAATTGGATGTTTTTTTTCTTACCTAAAAATGCAACAGCTACTATCCCTATAGCTAGCCCTATAGAAAAATAACTGAATCGCTTTACAATATTCATACGTATGTTTTGAGCAAGCAAAAATACAGAACTTATCTATATTTTTCGATTATAACTGAAAAGTTTTTGGATTAAGACCTTTTAAGATTTTAATAAATTTAATTCCTTATAAAATCAATAAGTTAATGTCGCTAAATGGGATATTAAACCAATCACCAACGGCTTTGTTTGTAAGAATACCATGGTAAAAATACATACCACTCCTTAAAACACGTTCTCTTCTAAAGGCTTGTTCGAACCCACCTTCTTCAGCAATATGAAGTAAGAATGGAGTAAAAATGTTACTGATTGAAATTGTGGCAGTTCTTGCATATCTAGAAGGTATGTTAGGGACACAATAGTGAATTACGCTGTGTTTTTCAAAAGTAGGACAACTATGGGTTGTAACCTCAGAAGTTTCAATGCAGCCACCTCTATCAATACTAACATCAACTATGACAGCTCCGGGTTTCATTAACTGAACCATTTCATCGGTTATGATAATTGGAGCTCTAGATTGTCCTCTAATGGCGCCAATTAAAACATCACAACGCATCAATGCTTTTTGTAAAGTTCTCGGTTGCAGTGTAGAAGTAAAAAGAGGAGCATTGCTGTTTTTTTGAAGAGCCCTCAATTTGGATATCGAATTGTCAAACACTTTTACAGACGCTCCTAAACCAATAGCTGATTTAGCAGCAAATTCACCAACAGTTCCTGCACCAATAATTACTACTTCTGCGGGAGGTACACCACAAATGTTTCCTAATAATAGTCCGTTTCCTTTGTTTTGCGTACTCATTAATTCTGCAGCAATCAATATAGAAGCAGTTCCAGCAATTTCACTTAGTGATTGCATCACAGGGTACATTCCTTCAGCGTCTTTTATAAAGTCAAAAGCAATTGCTGTTATTCTTTTTTGAGCCAGTGCTTCGAAGTATTTTTTTGATTGCGTTTTTAATTGCAACGCCGAAACCAAAATACTTTGAGGTTTTATCAATTTAATTTCCTTAAGAGTAGGAGGTTCAATTTTTAAAATAATGTTGCACCCAAAAACTTCTTCAGAATTGTACGCTATTTTTGCGCCAGCTTCAGAGTAGTTTTGATCTGTGAAGTTAGCACCTTCACCCGCTCCTGTTTCAACAATAATGCGATGCCCACTTTGAGCCATTGCAGCGACTGCGTCTGGTGTTAGGCAAATCCGCTTTTCCTCAAAATAGGTTTCTTTAGGCAGTCCAATAAAAAGGTCTCCTTTTTGTTTTTGTATTTCTAAAGTTTCTTCTAGAGGAAGTAACTCTTCTTTGCTAAATGGGGAAAAATGTGTGCTCATTCGTTTGTGGTAACTTGGTTAGATATCTTAAAAGAAACAATGTGTTATTTAGTTTTCTATTCTGATATTTCTTGTGTTGTCTTTATTTTGTGTTAGAAATAATTTGACACAGTTTAAAGGTAGTAAATTTTCAAGTACTGATGGCCATTCAATAAAACACCAAGCATCACTATAAATATATTCTTCTAAACCCATATCATAGGCCTCTTCTTCATCATTAATTCTGTAAAAATCAAAATGAAAAATAGTTTCCTTTTTGTCAGTTTTGTATTCATTTACGATAGAGAAAGTAGGTGAACTGGCCACTTCTTTTACCCCGAGTTGTTTTGTGATCTCCTTAATTAGTGTTGTTTTTCCCAATCCCATGTCTCCGTAAAACAATATTACTTTGTGATCGGAGTTTTCTATAATTTTTTTTGCGGTCTTTGGTAAATCGTTTAAAGTGTATCTAATCTCCATAGCATTTTTTTTATTGTGGAATTAGATTTATTTAGGTTCGAATATAGCACAAGGAATTATCATCTCTTCTAAGGATATTCCCCCATGTTGATAGGTGTTTTTGTAATATTTCACAAAATGATTGTAGTTGTTTGGGTATGCAAAGAACAAATCTTCTTTGGCAAATATAAACGAACTATTCATATGCTGAGTAGGCAAGAAGATATCTTTAGGGTTTCTTACAGAATACACGTCTTTTTCTTCATAAGACAAACTTTTACCCGTTTTATAACGCAAGTTTGAACTGATGTTTTTTGTTCCAATTACTTTTGTTGGATTTTTACTGTTTATGGTACCATGGTCGGTAGTAATGACCAATTGCATTCCTGCTTTTTGTGCTTTTTGAATCGTACTATAAATAGGCGAGTTTTTAAACCAACTCAATGTTAAAGAACGATACGCTTTTTCATCTCCCGCCAATTCTTTAATAACGTCTAATTCCGTTTTTGAATGTGAAAGCATGTCTACAAAATTGTAAACAACTACAGATAAGTCTGTTGTTTTTAAAGTATTGAAATTTGCATCTAACTCTTTTGCTCCTCTTAAGGTTGTTATTTTATTGTAATCAAAAGTTAAGCTAGGTTTTAATCTCTTTATTTGTGCTTCTAAGAAATCTTTTTCATATAAATTTTTACCACCTTCTTCTTCGTCGTTTTTCCAAAAGTTAGGATGTTTTTTTTCCATTTCTAATGGAGTCAGTCCCGAGAAAATAGCATTTCTAGCATATTGTGTTGCTGTTGGTAAAATACTGAAATAGGGTGTTTCTTTTGTCTTTTTATAAAACGGACTAATATGTGGTTCTATTACTTTCCATTGATCGTATCTTAAATTATCAATAACGATCATTAGGGTCCCTTTTTCGTTGGTCATTTCAGGAAGAATATATTCCTTAAATAAAGTGTGAGAAAATAGAGGTCTGTCTGTGTCTGTCAATAAATCTTCATAATTTTTCTTAATAAACTTAAAGAAAAGACTGTTGGCTTCTTGTTTCTGACTTTCAAGAATTCCTAACATACCCGCATCATCGATGTTTTCTAATTCTAATTCCCAGTGCAATAGTTTTTGATATAAGTCAATCCATTCTTCATATGAATTTACCATTGCCAAATCCATTGATATCTTTCTGAATTCCTGTTGGTAGTTTGAAGTTGTTTTTTCAGAAACTAGACGAGAGTGGTCTAGATTCTTTTTTAAACTCAATAAAATTTGACTAGGATTTACTGGTTTTATAAGGTAGTCTGCAATTTTAGATCCAATTGCGTCTTCCATAATATATTCCTCCTCACTTTTTGTAATCATGATTACAGGAAGGTTTGGTTTGGAATTTTTAATTTCTGTAAGAGTCTCTATTCCTGTAAGGCCAGGCATGTTCTCATCTAAAAAAACAATATCATAATTGTTCTCATCTATGAGTTCTAGTGCATCGACACCATTTGTCGCTTTAGAAACCGTATAGTTTTTCTTTGTTAAAAATAATATATGTGGCTTTAAGAGTTCAATTTCATCATCAACCCAAAGAATATGTATGTTTTTCATAATTGTATCTATTGTATTTTGTAAATATAAGATTAGTTATAGCTTCATTATAGTTGTTGTATCTTAAAAAAAATACAATTCTCTTGTCACAAAGAATGTTATCTTTGTCAGATTCCAAAAATCGAGATCACTTGAGCCTAGAACAAAGAAATAAACTTAAGATTTTAAACGACCCAATTTACGGTTTTATTGCAATTCCTAATGCATTAATTTTTGATTTAATAGAACACTCTTATTTTCAGAGGTTAAGAAGAATTTCTCAGATGGGACTTTCTTATTTAGTATACCCAGGAGCGCACCATACGCGGTTTCATCATGCAATTGGTTGTATGTTTTTGATGCAAAAAGCAGTTCAGACGTTAAGAACCAAAGGAATTGAAATTTCTGAAGAAGAAGCAACGGCACTTTATGTAGCTATTTTATTACATGATATAGGTCATGGTCCTTTTTCACACGCATTGGAACATAGCATTGTCGCAGGAGTTAGTCATGAAGAAATTTCTTTGTTTTATATGAAGGAATTGAATATTGAATTTTCTGGACAACTCTCTTTGGCTATTGAAATATTTGAAGGGGAATATACACGTGAATTTATGCATCAATTGATTTCTAGTCAATTGGATATGGATCGATTAGATTACCTAAAAAGAGATAGCTTTTATAGTGGTGTTGCAGAAGGAAATATCAATTCAGAAAGGTTGATTGCAATGTTAAATGTTGTAGATGATGAATTGGTTTTAGAAGAAAAAGGAATTTATTCTGCAGAAAAATTTATTGTTGGAAGACGTTTGATGTATTGGCAAGTATATCTTCATAAAACGGGAGTTGTTGCAGAGAAAATGCTTGTAAATCTTTTAAGAAGAGCCAATGAATTAGCTTTAAGCGGAGTAGAGTTGCCCTCAAGTAAAGCACTTAAATTCTTTTTAGAAAATCAAATTTCAGAAAATAATTTTGACAATGAAACATTAAAAACATTTGCTAGATTAGATGACTATGACGTGTTGTCTGGAATAAAAGATTGGATTAGTCATGATGATTATGTGCTTTCTACACTCTCAAAAATGATTATCAATAGACAATTGTTCAAAATTGAAATGAGTAACCAGCCTATTACCCATAAATATTTTGAAGAAATTTTTAGTTTAAAACAAAAAGAATTGAACTTGTCTTCTGAAGAGTTAGCATATTTTGTGTTTACTGATAGTGTTCAAAATCAAGCGTATGACTCCTCTAAGAGTAAGATAAATATTTATTTTAAAAACGGATCTATTAAAGATATTTCTGAGGCTTCAGATCAATTGAATATTCAGGCTTTGACAAAACCTGTAGTTAAATATTTTATTTGTTATCCTAAGCAATAGGATTGGCAGGATACATAATATTTTTATACTTTTGCATACAATGAAATTTACAGCAATACAGATAGCAGAAATTTTAGAAGGAGAAGTAGTTGGTGACCCCAATACAGAAGTTTCTGAGTTCTCAAAAATAGAAGAAGGAACCTCAGGATCGTTGACTTTTCTATCAAACGAAAAATATACTTCTTACATATATTCTACAGAGGCATCTATTGCCATAGTGAATAAAACTTTTGAACCTACACAAAAAATCGTTACGACTTTAATAAAAGTAAAAGATGCATACCAAGCTTTTGCCAGTTTGTTGACTTTTTATAACGAGGCAAAAAATAATAAATCAGGGAAAGAAGACCCTCATTTTGTTAGTGATTCGGCAACTTTAGGAATTAATATATATTTAGGTGCTTTTTCTTATATTGGGAACAATGTTAAGATAGGAGATGAAGTGAAAATTTATCCAAATTGTTATATTGGAGACAACGTCACTATTGAAAAAGGTACAACCTTGTTTTCAGGAGTAAAAATATATTCAGATTGTACTATAGGTCGCAATTGTAAAATTCATGCAGGGGCTGTTATCGGTGCCGATGGTTTTGGATTTGCACCTGATGCGCAAAAAGTTTATACTGCAATTCCTCAATTAGGAAATGTTGTTATTGAAGACAATGTAGATATCGGTGCGAATACGACTATAGATAGAGCAACTTTAGGGTCTACAATTATTAGAAAAGGGGTTAAATTAGATAATTTGATTCAAATTGGCCATAATTGTGAAATTGATGAAAATACCGTAATCGCTGCCCAAGCCGGAGTATCGGGATCCACTAAGATAGGCAAGAGAGTTATGATTGGTGGGCAAGCGGCATTTGCTGGGCATATAAAGATAGGAGATGATGCTGTTGTATCTGGTTTTTCGGGTGTTAGAAAAAGTGTAAAAGATAAAGATATAGTAATCGGATTTCCTGCATATAATATTAAAAAGTGGAACAAATCATCAGCTATTATTAAAAATCTGCCATCATATGTGGTAAAAATAAGTGAATTAGAAAAAGAAATTAAAGCGTTAAAAGAGAAATAAGATGCAATTGAATCAACAGACAATTAAAAACGAAATCACTCTTAAAGGGATTGGATTACACACGGGTAAAGAGGTTACAATGACTTTTAAACCTGCGCCTGTAAACCACGGATACGCTTTTGTTAGAATAGATCTTGAAGGACAACCTATTATTGTGCCAAAAGCTGAATATGTTGTTGCAACACAGCGAGGTACTAATCTTGAGAAAAATGGAGTAAGTATTTTTACTTCTGAACACGTACTTGCTGCTGCAGTAGGATCAGGTGTCACAAATTTAATTATTGAATTAGATGCACCTGAGCCCCCTATAATGGATGGCTCTTCAAAATATTTTGTGGAAGCTCTTGAAAAAGCAGAAATTGTGGATCAAGAAGAAGCAATTGATGAATATATTGTCAAAGAAGTGATAAGTTACAAAGATGAAGCTACAGGAAGTGAAATTATGATTGTTCCTGCAGATGAATACCAAATAACGGCTATGGTAGATTTTGAAACTCAAATTTTAGGGACTCAAAATGCAGCTTTAGATACATTGTCAGATTTTAAAAATGAAATTGCAAATGCAAGAACATTTAGTTTTCTTCATGAATTGGAAATGTTGTTAGATAACAACCTTATCAAAGGAGGAGATTTAAACAATGCGATTGTTTATGTAGATAGAGAAATTTCTGATGCTACAATGTCAAAATTAAAAAAGGCATTCAATAAGGATGAAATTTCAGTGACTGCAAATGGTGTTTTAGATAACCTAACACTTCATTGGGCAAATGAAGCGGCAAAACATAAGTTGTTAGATATTATAGGAGATCTTGCATTAATTGGTACTCGAGTCAGAGGAAAAGTAATAGCAAACAAACCTGGACACGGAATCAATACAAAATTTGCTAAAAAATTAGCAGATATTATAAAAAAGGAAAAGAGAAATAAGATTCCTCATTACGATTTGAATCAACCTCCATTGATGGATATTCATAAAATAATGGAAATATTACCTCACAGGCCTCCATTCTTGTTAATAGACAAAATCATAGAATTGTCTGATACACACGTAGTAGGAGTGAAAAATGTATCGATGAATGAACCATTTTTCGTAGGCCACTTTCCTGAAGCTCCAGTAATGCCAGGAGTATTACAAATTGAAGCAATGGCTCAGTGTGGAGGGGTATTGGTTTTAAATACCGTTACAGATCCCGAAAATTATTTGACATTTTTCATGAAAATGGACAATGTGAAATTCAAACAAAAAGTATTGCCAGGAGATACATTGATATTTAGAGCAGACTTAATTTCACCTATTAGAAGAGGTATATGTCATATGCAAGCGTATGGTTATGCAAATAATAAATTAGTTGTTGAAGCCGCTTTAATGGCACAAATCGCAAAAAAGAAGTAATTATGAATCAACCGTTAGCATACGTTCATCCAGAAGCAAAAATAGCTAGAAATGTAGTTATTGAGCCCTTTACAACTATTCATAAAAATGTGATCATCGGTTCAGGTACCTGGATTGGTTCTAACGTTACCATCATGGAAGGTGCTCGTATAGGAGACAATTGCCGTATTTTTCCAGGATCTGTTATCTCTGCTATTCCCCAAGATTTAAAGTTTGAAGGAGAAGATTCATTAACAGTAATTGGTAACAACACTACAATTAGAGAGTGTGTTACTATTAACAGAGGTACCAATGATCGTGGACAAACTACAGTTGGCGATAACTGTTTGATTATGGCTGCAGCACATATTGCACATGACTGTATTGTTGGGAACAATGCTATTATTGTAAATGGTGTCTTATTAGGAGGACACGTCGTTATTGGTAATTATGCGGTTTTAGGTGGTTTGGCAGCAATTCATCAATTTATTAACATAGGAGATCATGCAATGGTTTCAGGTGGTTCATTGGTAAGAAAAGATGTTCCTCCATATACAAAAGCAGCTAAAGAGCCTCTTTCTTATGTAGGTATTAATTCTATAGGATTGCGAAGAAGAGGATTTACCTCAGGTAAAATTTCTGAAATTCAAGAAATTTATAGAATTTTATATCAGCAAAATTACAATAATACACAAGCTCTAGATAAAATTGAGGCTGAAATGGAAGCGACTCCAGAAAGAGATGAAATTTTAACTTTTATAAGAAACTCTAAAAGAGGAATAATGAAGGGGTATACTTCTGTAAATCAATAAGAACTTAAAAGAATAAATAAAACATTATGGCATCTACATCAGATATTAGAAACGGATTGTGTATTGTATATAACAACGACACATTTAAAATCATTGATTTTCAACACGTCAAACCAGGTAAAGGTCCTGCATTTGTTAGAACAAAATTAAAAAGTCTGACATCAGGAAAAGTAATTGATAATACTTTCTCGGCTGGTCATAAAATAGAAGAGGTTCGTGTAGAAACTAGAAAATATCAGTTTCTATATGCTGAAGGTGAAATGTATAATTTTATGAATACTGATGATTACAATCAAATTATGCTTGAAAAAGCAATTTTAGATTGTCCACAGTTTATGAAAGAAGGTGAGGTTGTAACTGTAGTCGTAAGATCTGAAGATGAACTACCATTGGCTGTAGATATGCCAGCTTCTGTTATTTTAGAAGTTACATATACAGAACCTGGAGTTAAAGGAAATACAGCTACCAATGCTACAAAACCTGCAACTTTAGAAACAGGAGCAACGGTTAATGTTCCTTTATTTATCAATGAAGGTGATAAAATTAAAATTGAAACATCAAAAGGAGCTTACCAAGAAAGAATAAAAGGATAGTCTTTATATAAAATAGTCAAAATCGAAGTTGTTTTTTTAGCATCTTCGATTTTTTTTTACAGATGATTTTGGATCAAATTCGATACTATGAAATTCAAAAAAGAACAAAGTTTAGAAGCTATTGCTGCAATTATTAATTGCAGATTTGTTGGAGATGCTAAATTTTCAGTCCATGGGATGAACGAAATTCATGTTGTTATTCCAGGAGATATTGTTTTTGTAGACCATCCAAAATATTACGATAAGGCATTAGAGTCTGCGGCTACAATTGTGCTGATCAATAAAGAAGTAGCTTGTCCTGAGGGGAAAGCATTATTAATTTCTGATGATCCTTTTAGAGATTTTAATGTATTAACAAAACATTTTAACCCATTTATTGCAAGTACAGCAAGTATTAGTAGTTCGTCTATTATAGGAGAGAATACCGTAATACAACCAAATGTATTTATTGGAAACAATGTTCAAATTGGTTCCAATTGTTTAATTCATCCAAATGTTGCTATTTATGACAATACAGTTATAGGAAATAATGTAACGATACATGCAGGATGTGTTTTGGGAGCAGATGCTTTTTATTATAAAAACAGACCTGATGGATATGATAAATTAATTTCTGGTGGACGTGTTGTTCTTGAAGACAATGTTGATTTAGGTGCACTTTGTACCATTGATAAAGGTGTTACAGGAGATACCTTAATTAAAAACGGGACAAAAATAGACAATCAAGTACACGTAGGACATGATACTGTAATTGGAAAAAAATGTTTGATTGCTTCACAAACGGGAATAGCAGGTTGTGTAATTATTGAAGATGAAGTGACTATTTGGGGACAGGTAGGAACTACTTCTGGAATTACTATAGGCAAAGGAGCCATTGTCTTAGGGCAAACAGGTGTCACAAAATCTATTAAAGGAGGAAAATCATATTTTGGAACTCCCGTAACAGAATCAAGACAAATGTTAAAACAAATTGCAGGAATAAAAAGAATTATTAAGAACAATGAAGAAAAATAAGTTTACTTCATGTTCTTGTAAGTTCTTTAGTTGGACACGAACTAATAGAACAAATTTAGAAAAATCAACTTCATGAAAATTGGAATCGTATGTTACCCTACCTTTGGAGGTAGTGGAGTAGTTGCTACTGAGTTAGGAATGGCTTTAGCCCATAAAGGACATGAGGTTCATTTTATTACATATAATCAACCAGTTAGATTGGATTTTATTTCTAGTGGGTTGCATTTTCATCAGGTGCTAATAAAAGAATATCCTCTTTTTGAATACCAACCGTATGAATTAGCACTTTCTTCAAAAATGGTTGAAGTGGTTTCTAAATATCAATTGGAGATATTGCACGTTCATTATGCGATTCCACATGCATATGCGGCTTATATGGCAAAACAAATGTTAAAAGAGCAAGGGATTGATATAAAAGTTGTTACTACTTTACATGGTACTGATATTACTTTGGTAGGTAGTCATCCGAGTTATAAAAAATCTGTTGAATTTAGTATCAATAATTCAGATGCGGTAACTACAGTTTCTAATAGCTTAAAAAATCAAACCTTAGATCTATTCGATATCAAAAAAGATATCCAAGTGATATACAATTTTATCGAATTGGAAAAGTATCCTGATATTTTACATGAAGATTGTCAGCGTATCTCTATAGCTCCTGAAAACGAAAGAATTTTAACTCACATAAGTAATTTTAGACCGGTAAAACGTATTACTGACGTTATAGAAATCTTTTACCGAGTTCAAAAAAAAATCCCTTCTAAGCTTCTCCTAGTTGGTGATGGCCCTGATTTGCAAGCTGCTCGACTTCGGGCAAAAGAATTAGGAGTTTATGATAATGTGTTATTTCTGGGCAATAGTGTTGAGTTAGATAAAATACTTTGTTATACTGATTTATTTTTATTGCCCTCAGAAACAGAAAGTTTTGGTTTGGCCGCATTGGAAGCAATGGCTGCAAAAACTCCTGTGATTTCTAGTAATTCTGGTGGTTTACCAGAGGTGAATGTAAATGATGTTACTGGATTTTTAAGTAATGTAGGTGATGTGGAAGATATGGGTAAAAACGCAATTTACATATTGGAAGATGCAACGCGTCTTAAAACCTTTAAAAACAATGCGTGGGAACATTCAAGAAAATTTTCGATTCAAGAAGTTCTTCCTTTTTATGAAAAATTATATAGAGAATTAGATGACTTAAGGGATAAGTAAGTTGCTGTAATTTAGTTAGTTATGTGTTTCCCTTTTGTGTTGTGTGTTCTCCTTTCTTAGGAATACGTATTCTTGCGTTTTTGATTTAAGGATTCAATATTTTAACTATACTTTTTTTGTATATTTGACAGAATTTTTTATTAACTAACTATATTTTTATGCAAGTAGTAACCACAGTTGCTGTTGATCAATCAGCAGAATTAATCAATGCAATAGATACCGTCTGGGTTGCAATTTGCGCCGCTATTATATTCTTAATGGAAGGTGGATTTGCATTGCTAGAAGCTGGGTTTGTAAGATCTAAAAATGCAATGAGTATCATGGCGAAAGTCATGGTTGATATTGCTTTTGGAGGTATTGCATTCTTTTTTGTTGGATTTGGAGTGGCTTATGGCTCTTCTAATGGTTGGTTTGCTTTTGATATGAATGCCTTAAATACTGATCTAGGTCTTGGTCTTACAGTTTCCAATAAGTTATTTTGGTTTATACAACTTGGTTTTGCTATCGCAGCAATATCTATTGTTTCTGGCGCTGTTGCAGAACGTATGAAAATATGGTCTTATGCGTTATATGTAGTCATTTTTTGTGCTATTATGTATCCGCTAGCAGCCAATTGGGTTTGGAATCCAGATGGGTGGCTGTCACAAAGAGGATTTAATGATTTTGCTGGTTCAGGAGCAGTTCATGCCATGGGAGGTTTTGCAGCCTTGGCGGGTGCAATTGTTTTAGGACCTCGTATTGGAAAATATAAAAATGGTTTAGTAAACGCAATTCCGGGTCATAATTTACCCCTGGCTGCTGTTGGTGCATTTATTTTGTGGTTTGGTTGGTTTGGTTTCAATCCAGGCTCTACATTAGCCGCCGTTGGAAATTGGGAATTGATAGGTACGGTTGTAATGAATACTTTTTTAGCATCTGCTGCAGGAGGAATTTCTACAATGGTATATACTTATTTTAGATATGGTCAGATAGATATTACGATGGCAATTAATGGGGTACTTGCCGGTTTAGTAGCAGTTACAGCTGGTTGTAATGTAATAAGTCCTACTTCAGCAATAGTCATTGGAGCATTTGCTGGTATATTGGTCGACGTGGCAGTTGTTATTATTGACAAAATGGAAATAGATGATCCTGTAGGAGCTATTGCCGTGCATGGAATAAACGGTATGTTTGGTACTATTGCCGTAGGTTTATTTGCGATGGATGGTGGATTGTTTTTCGGTGGAGGAACAGAGTTGTTAATTACACAAGTATTAGGAGTATTGGTTATTGCAGCGTTTTCTTTTACGGTTACTTATTTAGTTTTTACAGCAATGAAAATGACTTTTGGTATTCGAGTGACAAGAGAAGAAGAATCGGCTGGTATTGATGCTGTTACTTTTGGAGTAGAGTCTTATACAACTTTTGAATAATTGAACGACTAAAATTAAATACGATGAAGAAAATTGAAGCTATCATAAGACCGTCAAAATTAAAAGATGTTCAAAAAGGTTTAAAAGATGCCGGTATACCTTGTTTAACAGTGATTCCAGTGAAAGGAACAGGTTTGCAAAAAGGATATTCTGAACGTTATAGAGGAACCGAACAGTCTATGATTCTACATAATAGAACGATGGTTATTTGTATCGTGAGTAATGACAACAGAGATAAGTGTATTGATGTAATTCTTGACAATGCTACTGATAACCGTTTAGGAGATGGAAAAATTTTTGTATATGATGTTGAAGAAGCAATAAGAATTAGCTCTAGAGTTAGAGGATACGATGCCATTGTATAAGTAATAACGAGGATATTTTAAGAAAGGTTTTTAATAATAATACTCAAATAAATATGCAATTCGCTATTTTATTTGAGTATTTTTTGTGATAATATTTCGTTTTACTTATGGTAATAAAGGTTTCTTAGGTGGTTTTTTTCTCTAATATGGCAAGGCCAAACTTTATTACATTATATGGCATTTGTTCATCAAAATAATCAAAATAAGCACGAAGAACTTTAGAGTTTTTCAATTCAAATTTAGCCTCTTCAATTTGATTAATTTCTTTTTTCGTTACAAATTCATCTAATTGTATGTCTTCTCCTTCTTGATATAAAGTTACATAATGACTTTGAATAGTAGTCAGATTTAATTTTCGTTCTTGTGAAATTTCTTCTGCACTATGTCCTTTTTTATAGAGTTTAAATGTTTCTAAAAAAGTACTGCCTTTGGTTTTTTTTACTTTCTTTTTTGTAATTATTTTTTCTTTTTGAAAAGCGATTATTTCTTTGATAAAATCATAACCAAAATCTTCAAACTTTTTACGACCAACACCATCAATGGCTAAGAAGTCATCGTCGGTCATTGGGCGTTCTTTTTCCATCTGTTTTAAAGAGGCATCATTAAAAACTAGATAAGCTGGTATGCCATGATCTTGCGCTATCTTTAATCGTAACAAACGCAATCTTTCAAATAAACCTGTCGTAGCTTTTTTAGTTTTACCGACTTTCGCTAATTCTTTTTTGTTGAGTGGTACTTTTGCAACTTTAGTCAGGCGAACTTGCTCTCCATCGAATAATACATTTTTAGCGAGTTCACTAAATCTCAAGGCATTGTTTTGATGAAAGGCAATTTCACAATATCCTAAATTTATCAACTGAACAATGTATTGTTGTAAGTCTCTCCAAGAAAGGTCTTTTGCGATACCATATGTTTTTAAATGTTGATATCCTTTGTCATAGATAACTGCATTTTGTGATCCTCTTAAAAAATCGACTAGGGTACCAATAGGCTCTTTTTCTTTTAGTCTAAAAACACCTGAAAGTATTTTTTGTGCTAAAACGGTTCCATCAAAAAAGGCAGGTGGATTTTTACAGACATCACAGTTTCCGCAATCTTTTTCTACAAATTCACCAAAATAACTAAGCAATATTTTACGTCTACAACTAAGTGCTTCCGTATATTGCTGCATCCGTTCTAGTTTTGATAATTGAACTTTTTTGTTTCCAGAATTATCTGCGAATTTTTGCAATTGAATTACATCTGCATAACTGTAGAATAAAACAGTTTCAGCTTTGACTCCATCACGTCCAGATCGTCCAATTTCTTGGTAATAACCTTCCATGTTTTTAGGAAGATTATAATGAATTACCCAACGCACATTCGATTTGTCAATTCCCATACCAAAGGCGATAGTAGCACAGATAATCTGACTTTTATCGTAAATAAAATCCTCTTGGATTTGTGCACGTATTTCGTGTGGTAGGCCAGCGTGATATGCTTTTGCTTTAAAGCCTTGTTTGGTTAATCGAGCGGCAACTTGTTCGGTTGTTTTTCGACTCAGACAATAGACGATTCCTGATGTATTAGGTCGTTCACTTACAAATTTTACAATTTGTGTAATCCTGTCTTGTGCATTCCTTACTTCAAGTGAAATATTGGGTCTGTCAAAAGAAGCAATATGTCGTTCTGCATGTGGCAAACTTAGTTGTGTTAAAATATCTTCTCTAGTTGCTTTATCTGCAGTTGCGGTTAAAGCTATAATAGGTGTTTCTGGAAGCCTTTTTTTTAAAAAACCTAGTTGTGTGTAGGCGGGTCTAAAGTCATGCCCCCAAGAAGAAATACAATGTGCTTCATCAATTGCAATCAAACTAATTTTTACTTGCTGAGAAACCATTTCAAAAAAGGCCAAACTTTCAGGAGCTAAGTATAATAATTTTATTTCCCCTTCACTAAGTTGTTGCAGAATAGATTGATTCTCTTCCGAAGATTGACTGCTGTTTAAATACGCAGATGGAATTCCGTTAGCATTCAATCCATCAACTTGATCTTTCATCAAGGCGATCAGTGGAGATATAACCAAAGTAACTCCTTCTAAAATCAGTGCAGGCAACTGAAAACAAATAGATTTACCCCCACCTGTGGGCATAATCACCAAATTGTCATCACCATTTATTACCGATGTAATTATTTTTTCTTGAAGTGGTCTGAATTTTTCATATCCAAAGTATTCTTTTAAAGTAGTATGTAGTAGTTCTTTTTGCGACATCGGAAACAACAATATTTTCTTACAAATATACCTTATTCAATGAAATAGTAAATTGATAACACTGTTTTTTAAATATATAACCTAGAAAAAAATATCGATTCAATTGTTTTGTATATTGCTGCTGTATTTTACAGGTATCCACGGATTGGTTTTGATGAATTTTTATTTTTTATTTCTGTTTTTTTTGCTTGTTTATTGGAGCCGATGGCGCAAGAATACAAAAGTTTGAAAAAGTACAAAAAAAGGAAAGTGTTCAAAATAACTACATGAAGTATGCCGGTTAAAAATAGTATAGAAAAAATAAAATGTCATTTTGAGAGGAAGTAAATTTATCTAAGTTACAAGTTGTAACAGGTGTTCATAAATATGGAAGTATTTCTTAAATAAGATATTTTTACAATTGGTTTGATAAAGAGAGCGTTTTAAAAAGGCACAAAATTGAATGGTTAGTTTATATAGTTATTGCGTCAAATCAATTATCAAAATTGGATTATAAGTTTTTGATAGTTACTGAGGGAAACAACAAAGAGGTTTAAAATTTGTTCAAGATAGGAGAAATACTGATTTTAAATTTTCTTTTCTCTTATTCAAAGAAGTTTATAATTCTGCTGCAAAATAGATAGATGAAGAGATTTTAAATAGGGATTCAAACGATAGTGAAATTGAACATTGTTACATAGAGAACGTTTGTACCAGAAAAAGCTATACGTAAATTAAATATAATGGTCTAAAAATAAGGTATGTATCGTTTTGGAACGTCAAAATAGTTGCGTTTTGGTGTTGAAATATCAGAATGTGTCAATGGAATGTGTTTTACAATAATACCGATACAACTTTATTGCTGGAAAAAAAAGTATAAAAAATGATTTCAATTATTCATTTAGGAGCAAGCGGCGCTGTAGGAACAGAAGTTTTAAAAGTATTACAGCAGGAAAAAAGAGTATCAATGTATACATTGTTAGGTAGACGTATTTTAGAGGGACTTCCTGATTCAATTTTTCAAAAAGAAATTTCAATTTTTGAACCCGATAGCTATGATGAATATATAGAAGGACATGATGTCGCTATTTGTACCTTGGGTGTTGGAGAACCTTCTAAATTGAGTAGGGACGATTTTATAAAAATTGACAAACAAGCGGTAATTAACTTTGGTAAATCATGTAAACAACATGGAGTAAAACATTTTCAATTGTTGGCATCAGTTGGTATTGATGTAAAATCTTCATCTTTTTATTTAAAAACAAAAGGGGAGTTGGTGGAGGCTTTGAAAGAATTAAACTTTGAAAGATTGTCTATTTTTATGCCTTCTATGATTCTTACTCCAACAAATAGGTATGGTTTTTTACAAGGCATTACATTAAAGGTTTGGCCAGTTTTAGATAAAATATTTGTTGGCAAAGCAAGCATCTATAAAGGAATCTCTGTTGCGTTATTAGGTGTTGCTATATGGAACAATTCTTTTACAAAAGGGGAATCTGTTGAGTATTTAGTTTGGGAAGATTTTATGAATTTGAATAACTTATAAAAGGTAGAATGGAAGAAATTGATAACATATTAAACATACAATTATTTCAATATGAAGAGCACTCATTAGTTGTTTTTGAAACTATTAGCGTCTTGTTGCTTTTTTTAGGGACAAAGCTTGTTCTTTGGCTGATTAAAAAGGCCTTAGAGAGAGAGGCTAGAGTGCATCATATGGACAAGGGCAGCTCTTTTGCTTTGTTCCAAATAATAAAATATTTTATATGGGTTGTTTCGGTTATACTGATGCTCGAAATAATAGGAATAAAAATTAGTGTTTTATTGGCGGGGTCTACTGCTTTATTAGTGGGAATAGGGTTAGGGTTGCAGCAAACGTTTAATGACATATTATCTGGTGTCATCTTGTTATTTGAAAAATCGGTTAAAGTTGGTGATATTTTGGATATTGATGGGGAAGTAGTGATTATTGAAGAAATTGGCTTGAGAACTTCCTTAGCAAAAACAAGAATGGAAATAGTTATTCTTATTCCAAATTCAATTATAACAACCAATAAGGTGGTCAACTGGAGCAACCAGTCACAAAGAACTATATTTAAAATTATGGTTGGTGTTTCATACGGCAGCGATGTAGATTTGGTTATCAAAGTATTAAAAGGATGTGCAATTGCGCATAAGGAAGTAATCAAAGATGGAAATACGCATGTGCGTTTGTCTAACTTTGGGAATTCCTCTTTAGATTTTGCATTGCTATTTTCTAGCACTAATATTTTCGATATAGAAAGAATAAAAAGTGATATTAGAATTGATATTGAGAAAAATTTTCAAACACATGGAATTACTATTCCTTTTCCTCAAGTGGATTTACATGTAAGGTCAAAGAATACTTTGAAATAATTTTGACTTCAACCTTTGTTCTCTTATGAGTTTGCTTAAAGAGCCCTTTCTCTTTTTTAGAATCATAGAGATTCTTACAAGGGGGTATTAGATAGGAAATGATGAGTTACTTATTTAAACAAGCTACCTATCGAAATCTGGTTCGGTAGTTAGACAATTCTTTATGATTCTAATGTCCATTTTATACTGCAGCCAATACTTGGTTTCTGAGTTTCGGTAATTTTTTTTTTCTGAATTAATAAATCCATAGCGATTTTTAAATCTTTCCCTGTAACAGGAATTCCGTTTCCTGGTCTAGATTCATCTAATTGTCCGTGGTAAAATATTTTCAGCTGCTTATCAAATAAATAGATGTCAGGAGTACAAGAAGCATTATATAAACGAGCTGTTTCTTGAGTAGCATCAAATAAATAAGGAAAAGGGTATTGCTGTCGTTCTGCTACAATTTTCATTTTTTCAGGACCATCTTGTGGGTAATTGTCAACATCATTACTGGAAATTGCAATAAAGTTTATTCCTTGTTTCTGGTAGTCATTCGCAATAGTTACTAAAGCAAGGTTGATGTGAATTACAAATGGACAGTGGTTGCAAATAAATAGAATAACAGTTCCTTTTTCTCCTTTTAGTTCTTTTAGAGATGCATACTGTTGATTGACCACATTTAAAAGAGTAAAATTAGGCGCTACTTTTTCTGCTTCAAAATTATTGGATGCTGCTAATGCCATTATAAAATATTTTATCCAAAGATAGTATTTAAAGATGCGAGTCTCGTTTTTTATTGCTTCTGCTGTAGAATTATATTTTGAATCTAGAACGAATGCAGCGATTTGTTATGAGCAGGAGTTCAAACAGGTTTGTTTCCTTGCTAGATATTCTTTTGCTTGTTTACCAGTTTTGGTAATGATAAGTTGTATTTAGTGATTTTGAAATCAGCAATTTTTGAGAATCGACCTAATAGTATTTGAGCAAAAATAGTTTGAACTTTTTAAAACCTATTTCCTTATTCCTTCGTGTTTTATATTAGACGACAATTTAAAACGAAAGCCTGTTATTACATGAGCTCTATTTATAGACTAGTAATCTTGCCCCAAATGCCATATAGTTAAGGAATCACATGAAACTAAATAATAGATGAAAAGAAAAAAGGTAGCAATATATTATTGCTACCTTAAATTTATAAATTGTTTATGATTTTTCTAGAAGACACAAATCAACTTTTAAACTGCCACTGCAGCCTTTTTTGATTTTCTATAAGTGAATGAATTGAAAATATTTCTTTTTCCAAAATTGCTCATGGATTTACTGTTCACAAATTTGATAAATAATTTACGGTTTACTCCAAAATACTCGTATGTGTTTCCGTCAGTAAATGTAACTTCTAAAAGCATACTTTTGTGATGCCAATCTGCAACTTTAGATTCTTGTATTGTTGCGTTGTAAGCATCTAAATTGTCTTCTTTGGTTTTTGGAGAAATACTTACAAGGAAATGATATCCATCTATAATCTTAAGACTTACCTCACCTGCTTCTTCTTTTTTGTCTTCGTCTTGAAATTTATCGGGATGCCATTCTTTAACAAGTCCCCTATAAGTCTTCTTAAGTTCTTTAAGATCAATAGGTCCCTCTACCTTAAATAATTTTTTATATTCGTTTATGCGCTTCATCTCTTTATTTTCAAATTCGCTGCAAAATTAGCGCTATTACTTGAGAATAAAGGATGATTTATATTTTATATTTTCGTGAAGTATTTAACTTTGTAACTACTACGCACAATGATGTTTTTTTGATAAGGAACGTATTAGTACTTGTAATAAGTTCATAACGTCAAGAGACTTATGGTCGTTCGTGGATTTTTATGATACTATTAAATGTCTTGTATTCGCTAATTTTTAGGTCAAAGAACTCATGAGATATTAATTTTTATAGAGAACACTAGTAAAGTCGGTATAAGGACAAATGATAATTTATTCTAGTTGGATACATACCTACCTCGTTCGTAAATGATTAAAGTTTGAAAAGGAGTTGCTTAAAAATACTCACTCATTAACTTGCTCCTAAGCATAATTTGTTTTTCATAGCAAGTTAGTTTTCTTTGAAAATTATTCGTTTTCTTCTTGTGCTCTTTCAAGTAATGTGTTAGGGAGTGCTTTTTTTGCTTTTGCACCTAGTTTTTTTATTTTCTCGACACTCGTGATCAGGTTACCACGACCGTTCACTAATTTATTCATGGCGCCGTCATATTCTGTTTTGGTGTCTTTTAATCGGTTTCCTACTTTGATAAGATCTTGAAGCAATCCTTCGAACTTATCATATAGAGCACCTGCTTGTCTTGCTATTTCTAAAGCGTTTTTTTGTTGCTTTTCATTTTGCCACATGCTGTCAATGGTGCGGAGTGTCGCTAAGAGGGTAGAAGGGGTTACAATGACAATATTTTTGGTAAATGCTTTGTTGTACAATTGATTGTCTGCATTTAAAGCAACTGCAAATGCAGGTTCTATAGGTATAAATAACAATACAAAATCAGGAGATTCAATTTGATGTAGGTCTTCATATTTTTTAGCACTCAACTGTTCTACATGTCGCTGTAATGAATTTACATGTTCTTTTAAGAATCCGCCTCTCAGGTCTTCGTCTTCTGTATTTACATATTGCTCGTAAGCTGTTAAAGACACTTTAGAATCTACGACCATTTTACGATTGTCTGGTAAGTTAATGATGACATCAGGTCTTAGTCTCGTTTTTCCCTCTTCATCAGTAGCAAAACTTTTTTCCAAATCGTATTCTCTACCTTTTTCAAGACCCGATTTTTCCAAAACTCTTTCTAAGATTAATTCTCCCCAATTCCCTTGCGTTTTACTGTCTCCTTTAAGCGCTTTGGTTAGGTTGATCGCTTCTTTACTCATTTGTAAATTCAAGTCCTTTAATCCTTTGATTTGTTCATTTAAAGCAGAATTCCTATGAATACTTTCTTTATTCGTATCATCTACTTTTTTCTCAAAACTTTGAATTTTCTCTTTTAATGGATTTAATATCTCACTGATACTTTCCTTATTTTGTTGCTTAAATTTAGTAGATTTTTCGTCTAATATTTTATTGGCAAGGTTTTCAAATTCTTTCGTAAATTTTTCTTGAAGTTGTTCTACTTCTTTTTTGTTGTCTTTTAGCTTTTCGTATGTGTTATTTAATTCAGATTCAATCTTTGTGATTTCAATAGATAAATGATTGTTTTTAGAACGTAACTCTTTTAATTCAAGGTCTTTTGAATGTCTTAATATCTCAATGCTTTTTGAAGCCTCAACCTTTAGGGTTTCAATTGTTTGTTCTGATTTGGATAGGGTTTTATTCAATCCATTTTTTTCTATTTCACTAGTGTTTTTCAATTCTTGAATTTGTTGTGCTAACAATGTCGATTTTTTCTCAGAAATTACAGTATTCTTTTCGGATTTTAATGTTGAAATTTTCTGACCAATTATGTAGCCTACAAAAGCAGCAATCAGGATAATTGCTAAGATTAAAAGTGGGTTTTGCATTGTATAGTAGTATTTGATAAATATGAACTTTTTTTTACAAATTTAAACAATATATAAAGCCAACGAGAATAAAGGACATAGAAAATTATCCCATTTTTAGAAAGAGTTATAACTTGGGAATAGGACTCAAAAATTATTTCAACTCGAAAATTTTCCCGCTTTTTGCTAAGGAGACATTGTTGAAAATAGTTTGTGCTTCTTCTTTAAATTTCTCTAGATCATTGTAGCGAGAAGAAAAATGTCCGAGTATTAAATGCTTAGCTTGTGCCTGTAAAGCAATAGATCCAGCTTCTTTGGCGGTAGAATGTTTTGTTCTTTCTGTCAAATCTTTTTTATCTTCTAAGAAAGTAGACTCGTGGTATAATAAATCGACATTTTTGATAAGTGGTACTATGGAGGGTTTGTAAGCCGTATCGCTGCAAAAAGCATAAGAGAGTGGAGTTGGAGCGTCAAAAGTTAGTTTTTTATTTTGAATTATGTTTGTACCATCCACAGAAATAAAATCTTTTCCTTTTTTTAAATTATGATAGTCACAAATTTCAACTTCTGGGTTCAAACGGATTGCGTCTATGTTTAACTTGCGTTCTCCTCTCTTTTCTCTGAATAAAAAACCATTTGTATATACTCTATGGTCAAGTGGAATGGTATGTACTTCTACATTCTTATCCTCAAAGATAAGTTCACTTTCCTTGTTTTCTAATTCGTGAAAATAGAGTTTGTATTTTGTCCAAGATTTTGCAAGTTTTATTTGCAGTGTGATTACTTCTTTAATTCCTTTTGGACCATAAATATGTAAATCATTTTCTCTACCATGCAATCCAAATGTTGAAAGTAATCCAATCAACCCATAAAAATGATCACCATGTAAATGAGAAATGAAAATGTGTCTTATTTTAGCAAATTGTACTTTGTGTTTTCTTAATAAAGTTTGAGTTCCTTCACCACAGTCAATTAAAAATGAGCGTTCTTTAATTTCTAAGAACTGAGCAGTTGGGAAGGCATTTTGTCTTGGTGTAGCAGAATGACAACCTAAGATGGTAAGTTTGATGCTCATGATTTATTGCTTTAAGCGAATTGAAATGAAATTTTCAAACATGATAGTATCCTAAAAACCTAAGTCTCGTTCTATAGCATCCATTTCCAAAGTATCTTCTGCCTCCCCTAATGTAGGTACTACACTCATACACTCATCTTCTAAATCATCAATGTCTATGTTTGAAACAATGATAATAAAGGAAGTGCCATTCTCTTTTTTATGCTGAGAGATTTCTGAGAAAGAATCTACTTGGCTTGTGTTTATATCAAATGTATTTATAAAATTTAGAATCAAATTTTCTTTTTCAAAGTCAGCGATTGATAAGGCTTCTAAAAATAATTCCAAAGATGTTTCAGTGGGAGTGACTAAAGTATAATTGTCTTTTTTTTCTATATTCATTTTTAATAAGATTAATTAAAAAAATAGGTTGTTTTAATAATTGTTATCTTTTGATTTGTTCAGCAAGTAAATAAATACATGCCATTCTTACAGCAACTCCATTTTCTACTTGATCTAATATTATAGATTGGTCAGAGTCCGCTACATCACTTGTAATCTCAACACCCCTGTTGATAGGTCCTGGATGCATAATAACAATTTCTTTATCTAAAGAATTTAAGATCTCTTTGTTGATTCCAAACAATTGTGTGTATTCTCTAGTAGAAGGAAAATATTTGATATCCATTCTTTCATGTTGCACTCTTAGTACATTGGCAACATCACACCACTCTAAGGCTTTTCTAAGATTGGTCTCTACAGTTACGCCTAAACTTTCAATGTGCTTAGGTATTAAGGTTGTTGGTCCACAAACTTTTACTTCCGCTCCTTGTAACTTTAGTGCAAAAATATTTGATAAAGCAACTCGTGAATGTAAGATATCTCCAACAATCACAACTTTTTTCCCTGCAACATCTCCTAGTTTTTCACGAATAGAATAGGAGTCTAATAAAGCTTGTGTAGGATGTTCGTGGGTTCCATCTCCAGCATTGATAATTTTAGCATCTACATGCTGTGATAAAAAAACACCAGCACCCACATTTGGATGACGCATCACCACAATGTCTACTTTCATAGACAAAATATTATTTACCGTATCTACTAAGGTTTCTCCTTTTTTAACAGAAGAACCTGATGCTGAAAAATTAATTACATCAGCAGATAGTCTTTTTTCTGCCAATTCAAAAGATAATTTGGTACGTGTACTATTTTCAAAAAATAAATTAGCAATGGTAATATCTCTTAAAGAAGGAACTTTCTTAATAGGTCTGTTAATCACTTCCTTGAAATGATCAGCAGTTTTAAAAATCAAATCTAAATCTTCTGGATTCAAATGTTTGATACCTAGTAAATTATTAACACTTAATGATTTCATTTTCTAATTATTCGTTGTTAAATAAATTGCATCTTCTGTATCGTTTTCTTTCCAGTGAACAGATACTTTTTCATTATTAATTACATCTACTTGCCTTCCTCTATAGTCCGGTTGAATAGGTAAATGTCTGCTAAAACGTCTGTCAATTAATACTAACAATTCTATTTGTTCAGGTCTACCATAGGATTGCAATGCTGATAAAGCAGCATTGATACTTCTTCCAGAATACAATACATCATCTATAATAACGACTTTCTTTCCTTCTATCAAAAAATCTATTTGTGTTGAGTTTGCTTCTAAAGGAGATTCTCGTCGTCTAAAATCATCTCTAAAAAAAGTAATGTCTAGTTTTCCTAAAGGAATGTTTTGAATTTTATATTCTTTATGTAAAAGTTCAGCCAATCTATCTGCCAAAAAAGTTCCTCTTGGTTGAAGTCCTAATAATACAGTATTTGAAAAGTCACCATGATTTTCGATCAGCTGACAAGCTAATCTGTGTAAAGTGATTTCTAATTCTTTAGCGTTTAGTAGTATTTTTTTACTCATGTTTAAAAAGAAAGCTAGTTTTTCTTAAAACAAATATACTCAAAGAAATATGTTTTTTTTAGGATAATGAGAGTTTTTTTAACGTGTGTTTTCGAAACATATTTTTTGACGATTTTGTGCGGTATCTTGTGAAATAGAAGATCATAGATTAAAATGAAAAATATTTTTAAATATGAATAAAATGAATATCTTAATTTGTGTGAAGGTCTATTTTTGTTGATTAAATTGTTAAAAACAATTTTTATATTTCGTGTATTTTGGAAAGAGAAGTATTACTTTTAATAAGTCAGATTAGTTGTTTCACCTTAAAATAATAGAGATGTCTTTATCAAAATTTGAATCGATGTTGAAAACCAACAAAGTGTATTTTTTTGATTCTTCTGAATTCGAGGAAATTATCCATTATTACCTAGATAACGGGCGCCATTCCTTGGCGAAAAAAGCGGTTGATTTAGGCTTAAAACAGCATCCTAGTTCTTTGATGCTTAAGTTGTTAAAAGTAGAATTGCATGTATTTGAAGAGAAGTTTATAGATGCAGAAAAACTTTTAAATGAACTGGAGGCATTAGAACCTACAAACGAGGAAGTACATATTCAAAGAGCAGCTATATTTTCTAAAAAAGACAAGCATTTAGAGGCAATAAATTCATTGAAAATAGCATTAGAATATACAGACGATCTAGCAGATGTTTCTTCGTTATTGGCGATGGAGTATTTGTACTTAGACGATTTTGATAATGCTCGATTAAACTTTATAAAATGTTTGGAGGTAGATTTTGAAGATTATTCTGCTCTGTACAATATTATTTATTGTTTTGATATGGATGAAAATCACGCTGAGGCAGTTGTTTATTTAAATAGTTATTTAGATAAAAATCCTTATTGTGAAGTTGCTTGGCATCAATTAGGACGTCAGTATATTGTATTAAAAGAATTCGAAAAGGCACTAAAATCTTTTGATTTTGCTGTTGTAATCGATGATAATTTTATTGGTGGCTATCTAGAGAAAGCAAAAACGTTGGAAATTTTGGGCCGTTATGAAGAAGCGGTCGAAAACTATTCTATTTCTATAGAATTAGATGACCCTACAGCTTTTGTATATTTAAGAATTGGTGATTGTTTTCGTAATTTGAATCAACTTAAAAAAGCTTCAGAGTTTTATAAAAAGGCTGTGAATGAAGATCCTTTGTTAGATAAAGCTTGGATGAGTTTGACAGATGTTTACTTCTTGATAGAAGATTATACGAAGTCTTTATATTACATGAAGAAGGTCTTATCCATAGATGAGTTTAACCCTGTTTATTGGAGGAAGTATGGTGAAATAAATATCAAATTAAGTTTTTTTGAAGAATCAATAGTGGCTTTCAACCGTTGTTTAAGTTTAGACGATAAGTCCCTCGAAATATGGTTGGCTCTGGTAGATGTATATTATTATTTAGGAGATTATGAGGAGTCTTTGAATACGTTGATAAAAGCAAAGAACTATTACAACGCGATTGCAGAAATAGAATACAGGTTGTTCGGTTTGTTTATGCAGCTAGGAAATAGTGGTGCCGCATATATTCATTTAAAAAATGGCTTGGCAATTGATTTTGACTTTTTAGAAGTAATGAAAGAATTATACCCTGGGTTTTTTAAGGTTAAAGAAGTAAAAACTATTATTTCGGAATTTAAGAAACAGTGCTAAATGGAGTGTCTACCTTTGATGTGACGATTTTTATGAGCTTATAAA
>CEWR01041761.1_pt1 | contig 71106 bp, 68 predicted proteins | sample 356321 | NCBI WGS metagenome assembly CEWR01 (sample SAMEA2621551, study PRJEB7988) | marine metagenome | biome: marine biome (ENVO:00000447); feature: mesopelagic zone (ENVO:00000213); material: "saline water (ENVO:00002010), including plankton (ENVO:xxxxxxxx)" | depth 790 m
CAACCAAGCCCCGGCGACAATGCGATCTCTTTTTTTCAGTGCCCAATGCGCAAACGTCACTGTCACACTGCTGGTGACCAGAATTAGTGTGTTGATGAATGGTAAGCCCCATGCGCCCATGATCTCGGTTGTCGTACCGTCCGGCGTCAGAAACAGGGGCCACGTGTCGGCAAAGTCCGGGTGCAGGAGCGTGTGCGTCCAGAGGTTGTTACCCGCGCCGGCGAGCCAGGGGACCGACACGAGTCGCGCGTAAAAGAGAGCGCCAAAGAACGCTGCAAAGAAAAAGACTTCCGAGACGATGAACCAGGCCATCGACTGGCGGTAGGACACGTCCATTAGGCCGCTCATCATCCCGCGTACGGACTCGGAAACGACGTCCCTAAACCAGCCGAACATCATGCAGGCAATCATTACAAGACCGGTATAGAACACCCACTCGCCGTATTCGGTCTGTGCACCGACAAACTCGGTGCTCTCATGGATGAAGGTGGCGGTGCCGAAGGCAGTAACAAAGAGCGAGACCGCACCAATGATCGGCCAGTAGCTGGTGTGCGGTACGTAATATCGGGGTGCTTGGTCGCTCATATTCGCTTACTCGACAGCATTGCCATATGGGTTGGGGGTTTGCGCGCGGGCGCCCTGAACATGGTGTAAGACAGCGTCACCGTATTAACGTCGTCCGGTAATTCCTCGCTGATGTAGAACTTGACGGGCATGTTTGTCTCTTCGCCGGCTTCAAGTTCTTGTTGATTGAAGCAGAAACACTCGACCTTCTTCACGTATTCAGCCGTATGCCCTGGCGAAATGCTTGGTACTGCTTGGCCCGTGACCGCGTACGTGGCCCGATTTCGCGCGTAGAAGCTGGTGATACTGGTTTGGCCGAGTTTAACTCTATATTGATGGGTAGCCGGCCGAAATTCCCACGGCAACCCGTTCCCAACGCGGGCGAGAAACTGGACTTTGATTTCCCGTCCTGAGTCCGATTCGGTCTCCAGAAGCTCAACACTCTGACCCGAAGTCTTCCCATTGATACCCGTTATTTCGCAAAAAACTGCGTATAACGGGACCAGGGCGTAGGCGAATCCGAACATGCCAACGGCAAGGACGCAGAGCATGATGGTCCCGCGATAAACTTTTGAGTTGTTGGTTAAATCAGTCATGGCTCGAATAAGTTATGCCGCCCCTTCGTGAGCCTCGGTTTCGCTGATCGGCCACGGGGGAGGTGTTTCAAACGTGTGCAATGGCGCGGGCGAAGGAATGGTCCACTCTAGGCCCTCCGCGCTTTCCCAAACCTTATCCGTTGCCGGTTCGCCACCGCGAATTGTCTTAATCACGATAAACAAAAACAGGACTTGGGTGAGACCCAGGCCCATCGCACCGAAACTTGAGATCAAATTGAAGTCCTGAAATTGGTGCGAATAGTCCACGATGCGACGTGGCATGCCAGCCAGTCCCGAGAAGTGCATCGGGAAGAACGTCAAATTCACGAAAGTGATGGCGGTCCAAAAGTGCAATTTCCCCCACCATTCATCAACCATGTGCCCGCTCCACTTGGGCAACCAATAGTAAACGGCAGCCATGGTGCCGAAGATGGCCCCCGGATAGAGTACGTAGTGAAAGTGAGCAACCACAAAATAAGTATCGTGGTACTGAAAATCGGCAGGCACCATCGCAAGCATCAAGCCGGAAAATCCACCGATGGTAAAGAGAATCACGAACGCGATGGCGAATAACATGGGCGTTTCAAACGTCATTGATCCACGCCACATGGTAGCCACCCAGTTAAAGACTTTGACCCCGGTCGGCACCGCGATCAGCATCGTACAGAACATAAAGAACAGTTCGGCCGCCAACGGCATACCTGTGGCGAACATATGATGTCCCCAGACAACGTAGGAAAGAAACGCGATGGACACGGTGGCGTATACCATCGAGTTGTAGCCGAACAATTTCTTCCGCGCAAACGTGGGGATGATTTGTGATGCTATCCCGAAGCCTGGCAGGATCATGATGTAGACCTCGGGATGCCCGAAGAACCAAAAAATATGCTGGAACAGGACCGGATCTCCACCACCGTCTGCTGAGAAGAAGCTGGTCCCAAAGTGTCGGTCGGTTAGTACCATGGTGACGGCACCGGCCAGTACAGGGATGGCGGTGATTAATAGAAATGCCGTGATTAGCCATGTCCAGACGAACAGCGGCATTTGCATCAATGTCATGCCTGGTGTGCGCAGGTTGAAGATGGTGACCATGATGTTGATCGCGCCGAGTACCGAAGAAATCCCCATCAGGTGGACACCAAAGACGAAAAAGTCCGTGCTGTCGGGCCCGTATGTTGTGGAGAGTGGAGCGTAAAAAGTCCACCCAAAATTTGGCGCGCCACCTTCCATGAAGAACGACGAAAGCAATATGCTGAAAGCAAATGGCAAGATCCAAAAGCTGAAGTTATTGAGCCTCGGTAAGGCCATATCGGGTGCCCCGATCATCAGTGGTATTTGCCAATTGGCCAAACCGACAAACGCTGGCATCACGGCGCCGAACACCATGATTAAGCCATGCATAGTTACGAGTTGGTTATAAAACCCGGGCGCAATCAGCTGAATCCCGGGTATGAACAATTCGAGCCGAATGCCCATTGCCAACGCGCCGCCGATAAAAAACATCAAGAATGCAAACCACAAGTACAACGAGCCGATCTCCTTGTGATTAGTGGTCAGCAGCCAGCGCGACAGGAAAGCCGCGAGGCCGGAGCGATGGGGTATGTGTTCTGCGTGAGCCACCATTACAAGTTCGCCTTACCGGTACTCAAAGATTGTGAGGGGTTGAACGATGTTGTCATCGGGTTGATTGCTCCAGGCGTTGCGTTCGTACGTAATCACCGCGGCAATATCTCGATCCGAAAGTTGCGGTGCCCAGGACTGCATCTCGGTCCCTGCTTTGCCGTTCATAACACGATCAATATGCGCAGCCATCGGTCCAATGGCAATCTCGCCGCCGTCTAATGCTGGGTACGTGGTGCCCTGCCCAGCCCCATTGGGTTGGTGGCAGGTGGCGCAGTTGGCTAAATAGACGCCTTCACCAATTGACTTCAATTCAGCTAACGTCCAAGTTTTTTCTCGGTCTGCGACGGCCTGTCCGGAAGCGAGTTCCTTAGCGATACGTTGGTCCTCGATCCACTGATCGAATTCATCCTCCGTTCGGACCTCAACCACGACGGGCATGAAGGCATGGTCCTTTCCGCAGAGTTCGGTGCATTGGCCACGATAAGTGCCCGTCTTGGGGACGTTGGTCCAGGCTTCATTGATAAAACCGGGGATTGCATCCTGTTTGACTGCAAAATCGGGCACCCACCAAGAATGGATCACGTCATTGGACGCGGTGAGAAAGCGAACCTTTCGATTCGAAGGTAACACCAGCGGATTGTCGACTTCGAGTAGGTAGTGCTCGTTGGCGTCCCGTTCAGCTTTGCCGGCCGCACTATCTCCGTCGGGCAACTCGCAAAATGTATCGGCAAGGAGCCATCCACCGCAGCTATTAATTTGTTCGCGCGGTGTAGACAGGTTGCTATAAAAACCGATGTCGTGTTCTAGGTACTGGTAGTGCCACTTCCATTGGGACCCTGTGATTAATACGGTGAGGGCCGCGTCGCTATTGTCCTCTATTTCAGACAGCATTTTTGCGGCTGGGTAAGCAAGAACCGCCAGTATTAATACTGGGATAAGGGTCCAAACGATTTCCACGCCTAGATGCTCGTGAAAATTGGCGGGTTCAGGATGCTTGGAGCGCCGATGGGCGACGATCGTATAGCCCATGGCACCGAAGACGATGATGCCGATCACTATGCAGACCCACAGCATAACCGTATGCAGCCAGTGGATGTCTTGGCTCATCGCCGTGACGCCTTCACGCATATCGAGTTCGACGGCGAACACGACTTGTGGAACGATCAACAACAACAATGTGCACAGGCCACGCGCGTGCCTGCTGGTGGAAGAAATCAAAGTTCTAGCTCAGGTTGATTAACTAATTCGTGTCTAAATTACTTCGTCCGTACTTCTGGTTCTGACCGTTGAGCCTCATCGGAACCGCGGGTTTCCAGTGCTTTAAGCAACCAGGCGAAACCGACAATCGATGACCTAAATCATGCCGCGAAATTGTCCAGTGCTCCGCGGCGGCGTAACAATAAATGAGAACGTTCAACGCTGCAATTGGTTATACGTCCGGAGGCGGTTTTCACCGTCCCAATCGCGGTATCTGATCGCATCTTGGCGGGATGAGCCCATGCCATGCGGGGCTACGACAAATGTCTGGCCGTCAATGGTCGCTTTGGTAGGCTCGCCGTCCCAGTTGATGTAGGAGAGGGTTGGTTTCGCATGGGGATGCCAGGTGCCTTCGTGTTGAGGTCGGTGCTCGAAGGCTTCATCACGGATCCAAGTGGTCCAGTTGCTCCCATTCCACGTGACAAATTCCATTTTATTTTGTGCCCAGGGTTCATTTAGTCCGGCTGCGCTCGGATGGGCGCTTGCGTCATACGCCAGTTTTGCTGCGACGATCGTGCAGAATGCGGCCGCCAATATCCCCAATACGATCTTGCTCATGGTTTGTCCTGGGCAGTGTTGTCGGTGCTACTTGCCATGTCTATCCACTCGGCGCATCGATCGTCCACGGGTCAAACGATGTCTACGTGAGCAGAGGATCGTTCCCGCGAACATAAGCGACTAAAGACACAACTAAGCGATCAGGGCAAGGATCTCATTGTGTTGAATAAGACGCAAACACAGGAGTCGAGCTTAGTTGGGATCCTCAACTTGTAGGTACCATTGACTCCCAACCCTAGGGTACATTGGATACTTACTACCGGGGAGCGGTGGGTGCGTCCCTGTACGTTTGCAGTCAACTAAGGTCGAGTTCCTACAATGACGCTTCTGTCTTTTTGTCAATGGCTTGCAGAGACGGAGTGGAGTATTGCGCTCCACGAGTCGTTTTACATGTATCCGTTGATTGAATCTACCCACGTTCTCGCTTTGTTCCTCTTTGCCGGCACGATTGTCATGGTGGACCTTCGGCTGTTGGGATTTGCGTTTCGCGACGTCCCTGTTTCTGAAATCAATGCCCGCATTTTGCCGTGGACGGTGGCGGGGGCCTTTGTCATGGTTTTGACAGGCGTTCTTCTTTTTTACGCCATTCCGGTTCGCACGTATCAGAGCCTTTGGTTTCGATTCAAGGTCGTATTTCTTTTGGTCGCTGCGTTTAACGTCTGGAGGTTCCATAGGCGCGTACAAAAAAGTCGAGTTTCCTGGGATTCGGACGAACGACCGCCTCGATCGGCAAGGGTGTCTGGCGCGGTTTCCCTGTCCATGTGGGCGGGCGTGATCGTGTTTGGGAGAATGATTGCTTACAACTGGTTTGATTGTGACCGACCTCAGTCCGATTTTGTGTACTGGTTATCGGGCTGCATTGTCGAGCTCGCGGACGCATGAGCTTGCTAGATTTTTTTGAGTCACTGGAGCAATCCGGTATTGGCTTACTGATTAGGGAGTCGCTCTGGCTGTTCCCAGCCGTCGAAGCGGTTCATCTGTTGGGACTTTCCGTGCTTGGCGGCTCCTTGTTGATGGTGGACTTACGATTGTTCGGGGTCGGAATCCGCAGCCGAACGCCAGAGCAGTTGGTGAGAACGGTAAGGCCGTGGTTGGTAGGCAGTATTTTGATTATGATCGCGACGGGCGTTCCGCTGTTTTTATCTGAAGCGGTGAAGTGCTACTACAGTTATTCGTTTTGGGTGAAGATGAGTGCGCTGGGTGCCGGTCTTCTGTATACGTTTTTGATTAAACATCCTGTCATTAGGAGTGGAGCGGGCGCGGGTGTCCAAGCGGTTATCGGCGTGTTGTCGCTCGCGATCTGGCTCACGGTTGCCGGGGCCGGTCGTTGGATTGGTTTTTCTTAAAAGGGGGTAATGAAGATGCGATTGGTTGCTGGAATAGGATTCCTTTTGTTTGCGTCGTGCGTTGCAGCGGGTGCCACAGTGCAAGATTTGCAGTGGATGTCCGGTACGTGGACCGGGACGCTGGGTGACACGGGCAAATTACAAGAAAATTGGACCGTGCCTGAAGCCGGTTCCATTCAGTCGTTGGTTCGCATGACGGCAGGTGACGCAACGATCATGGTTGAACTTATTGTTGTTGAAGAAATTGACGAAGGTCTCCAACTGCATATCCAACAATGGGACAAGGGGTATGTGCCTCGCGCTGGGGGAGCCCAGCGAATGACCATGGAGTCCATAGGAGACCATTACGTCAAGTTTAAGGATGCGAGTGGAGGGGGAATTAAGACGCTTCAATACAGTAGGCCTGGGAACGCGCGCGCCTTTGTAATCGATATTGTCACGGCGATGGGTCAGCCAATGAAAATCGAGCTTCAAGGCGATTAAGCGCTGCGGTTGAGCCCGCTGGAGCGAAGCTGGTTTCCGATTGGGTGAATTTGCTTGGTGGAAGTGCGCGACTCTGGAGAAGTATTCATTTGTTGATGGGCTGATGACTTTGGCGATGACACGTCATCGCGGCTGTCCGGAAGACGCCGGCTTGGTTGTATGAATAAGGGGTTTTGTTCCCCCGCAAGTGGGCGTAAAGTGCGCGCGTTTTAAGTCGTAGTTGTTTTTCCACGAAACACGCCCTGCCAGAGGTCAAGAAAATTCGCATGGTCGATCGTCTCGGGTCGCTTACCGGCATTTTATCGGCTCATTTTTTGATTGTGGGTGGGCCCATTTCTGATGGAGCGTGATCGCTATATGGCGCAAGCCATTCAAGATACGTTGCTGCCGTCGGAGCCACCCCAGCTTGAGCGTTACCACACTCGGAGCCTTTGTGTCCCGGGCGAAAAAGTAGGCGGTGACCTTTACGACGTCGTTCGGCTAAATGCGCGGCAAGTGATGTTTTACGTTGCGGACGCGGCTGGTCATGGGGTTAGCGCTGCAATCCTAGCGTTACTGTTCAAACATCGCTTGAGATTGTTCGATCAAACTGGGGCAACGCTCCGTCCTGCGGCCATTCTTGGTCAGATGAACGAAGTCCTGGTGAATGAAATCTCGGCGCCCGGCGTCTTTGTGACCGCAATTTTCTGTCTTTTGGACATCGAAAACGGCGAATTGATTTTTGCGAGTGCGGGTCATCCGCCTCTCCTGGTTCATGAGGCGCACGGCCGTGTGAAGATGTTTGAACATACCGGGCCGGCATTGGGTTTGTACGGGAATGCCGTGTTCGCGGAGCGAGAAATTCTTGTTAAGGAGGCCGATCGAGTTCTTCTCTACACCGACGGCGTGTTCAATACGACGGAAAATAGGCCACTCAACCAAAGTCAACTTATTCAAGAACTTCAGACGGTCGACGATCGATCGTTTGTACTGGAGCGTATTCTCAATGAAGCTAGGGGTGATCAACCGTTGGCTGTCCAAGATGATCTGACGCTATTGTTACTTGAGGCCAGTCCGGGGATCAGTCGGTTTGACCAAAGAATGAACCTTGCAGACGAAGACATGCCGACGAATTTCTTTGATCCCAGTATCTCGCGCATCAGCCAAGCGGAAGCCCAAGGGTTGACCGTTTTGGTACTTGAAGGACGGATGACGTGGGAATATAGCCAACCCTTCTTCGATGCCGTGGATGTTTCCATCGAGCGTGGTTTTGGAGTCATCGTTGACCTGTCCAAATGCATTCACATGGATAGTGCGGTTCTTGGCACACTTCACGAACTCGTCGAGAGCGCACAAAAGAGTGCTACTGGTTCGAAAGTTAAGATCCAGGACGCGTCAAATGCTCTCGTACGAACGTTCGCTGAATTAGGGATGGATAGCGTACTTCGAAGCATACAAATGCAGTCAATCGAAATTCCAAAGACACGGACTGCCGTTGAGGCTTCCGACGGCAATCTCCGTCGTCAACAGATGAGGCTTCTCAAAGCGCACGAGGTATTGGCAAGTCTCAATGACACAAATCGGGACCAATTCGCTTTGGTTGTAGACGATCTTCGTGAACATTTAACGTATTCAAGTGGGATGACGAGTCCCCGCTAACGTTTTCGATATCCGAGCAGTAACGTCGGTCGGTCACCAAACCGATGGTAGGCTGTGCACGGGGAGGAACGCGCATGTCGACAGCTGACGCACCTATCGCTCGTGCCGCACTTGATGACCTGTTGGCGATTGCGGGACTCGATGCCGACGATATAGAGATCGAGGCTGGGGATCTCGCGCTCGATACGCGTATCCGCGCAACGGAGGCTGCCGTCGCCGCGCTCGGCGCGGGAGGCTATGTCGCATCGCGCTTCATCGGCGATACCGCGGTGCGGGTTGCCACACGCCACGTCGAGGCCTCGTTGCAAAGTTACGCGCACGTGAAGTTCGAAGATCCCGACCGTGCGCCAGGACCGCGTATGGCCGCCGCGCAAAGGGCGGCGATAGCGGGATTCCATCAAACAGGCGACGGCCGTTGGATGTACATCCACCCGGGCTTTGCCCACAACACCGAGTCGTTGCTTGAGCTATTTGGCCACCCCAGTAACGAGGACGAGTCGAGACGGGTTGTTGCCAGCTGGGAAGCGCCACAGTTGGAGCGTGAAATCATGCGCCGTGGTCTGTGTAGTGCCATGGTGCGCGATCCTGAAGAATGGGACACATCGCCCATGGGGCGGATCCTGAATGCGCGCCCGGTCGTGGAAATCATCCAAGTAGGCGATGCTGACCCGCGCCCTGCAGGGTCGGGCCCCCGACCATTGACCGACTACAAGGTGCTGGACCTCACGCGGGTGCTCGCCGGACCGACGTGTGCTCGAACTTTAGCTTCCTACGGTGCGCGGGTTATTCGCATTAGCGCGCAAGACTTGCCCCATGTACCGCTATTCGTCGCCGAGACGGGGCTCGGTAAAAGATCGGCCCACATCGATCTCAAATCGGACTCCGGTCGGTCGAAGATGCGTGAGCTCATCGGCGAGGCCGACGTTTTCTCGCAGGGATACCGCACCGGCGCGCTGGAACGCCAGGGTTTTGGCGTCGCCGACGTCGTGACGGCAAAGCCGGGCATCGTTTACGTATCGATTAACTGCTACGGACACGAAGGCCCGTGGCGCAGTGTGCCCGGTTGGGAGCAACTGGCGCAGACCGTGACCGGCATGGCTTATCTGCATGGCAACTACCACAACGAAGGAAGACCCCAGCTGCAGCCCGCCGCCGTAACTGATTACACCACGGGCTATCTTGCCGCCTACGGCACGTTGGTGGCCTTGCTGCGTCAACGCGAGCAGGGTGGGAGCTACTGGGTGCGCGTCTCCCTGGCGCGCACCGGCGTGTGGATGCGCGGTCTGGGTTTACGCGAAGCAGCGACTTGTCGACCTTTCGATGACGAGGAGATTACGAGTTACCGAGCCGTGGCTCAGACTGAATGGGGCGCCATGCACCATCTGCGACCCGCGGTTGAGCTCTCAAACATCGATGTGTTCTGGAAGCAGCCACCCGTATCGCTTGGCAGCCACGCACCCGCCTTCACTCGTTGAGTAAGGGGATCTGTATAACTGTCGATGCCTCTTCGGCGCTCACCGAGCGCGTCAACCACTCATCCAAGTGCCAGATAGGGTCAAGCGTTTGCTCTTCGGCAGCGCTCATTGCTGGTATGGCCGTTTCAGCATGACCGAGATGTGCACTACTCGTTTGGTGTCTTGCGACAGCGTGATAATCTCTAGACGGGAAGAAAAGGGAAGTGAATAGAGGACGATGCCGAGACCGGATGACAGCGGGAACCATCCGTACGTGTTCGCATTTGGTGCCCGGACAGATGGCGGTGTGGAGATGCACGAACTTCTCGGCGGAAAGGGCGCGAATCTTGCCGAAATGGCTAAGATTGGGCTGCCGGTTCCGCCTGGATTTACGCTTACTACGGAGGTCTGTAATTACTTCTACGATCATGCGGGGAGATTCCCGGATACGTTGCGTGACCAAGTGTCTACAGCGCTGGAAGAGCTGGAAGAGCAAATTGGTAAGCAGTTCGGTGATCCAAGTAACCCACTCCTAATTTCGGTTCGATCCGGGGCGCGAGAGTCCATGCCAGGGATGATGGACACCATCTTGAACCTTGGGCTCAACGACGAAACCGTCGAGGGTTTAGCGAAGGTGACTGGGAGTCGTTCCTTCGCCTTCGATTGTTATCGCCGATTCATCCATATGTACGGAGATGTAGTTCTCGGTGTCAAAGCTGGTGGAGAATCCGAAGAAGACCCCTTTGATTTAATTTATCGATCCGAGGTCGCTCAAAGCGGCGACATCGATTTTCGTCGGCTCACTGAACGCTACAAGAAACTCATATTCGAACGTACTCGCGCACCGTTTCCGCAGAATGCTGTAGATCAACTCTGGGGAGCCATCAGCGCTGTTTTCGGCTCATGGCGAAATGATCGGGCGATTTTATATCGACAACGTTACGGAATACCTGCGTCGTGGGGCACGGCTGTCAACGTCCAGGGCATGGTGTTCGGAAACTTACGAGAGAACAGCGCAACTGGAGTAGCGTTTACCCGCGACCCAGCAACGGGCGAAAACGTGCTTTACGGAGAGTATCTACTCGACGCACAGGGAGAAGATGTGGTGGCCGGGGTACGCACACCCAAGAATATCGCGGAGATGGTTACCGAGATGCCCGAGAGTTTCGAAGAATTGTTGCGGACTAGGGACAAGCTCGAACAACATTTTTGCGATATGCAGGATTTTGAATTCACGATTGAAAGTGGCAAGTTGTACCTGTTGCAAACACGAAACGGAAAACGCACCGGCCAAGCGGCCGTCCGCATTGCGGTGGAAATGCATCAAGACGGCCTGATGGATGACCGCACCGCGATATTAAAGGTACCCGCAGAATCGATTGATTCCTTGCTGGTACCGATTTTCGATCCGCAGTCTCTGAGGGCTAACGAAGCCGTTGCTCACGGGCTTCCGGCTGGCCCGGGCGCGGCGTCGGGGAAAATTGTGTTCTCTTCCGATTCGGCGTGTCGTGCGGCCGACCGTGGCGAAAAAGTCGTGCTGTGTCGTACCGAAACGTCTCCAGACGATCTCAAAGGCATGCTTGCTTCTGAGGGTATTCTCACAGCTAGAGGGGGCGTGTCCTCCCACGCAGCACTTGTTGCTCGTCAGTTGGGTAAGGTATGTATCTGCGGCGCTTCGGATGTAACGATGAATTATGAAGAGCGCACGCTCGTCATCGGATCGAGTCGTGGAAAACAAGTCGTTATGCGAGAAGGTGATGACATCTCGTTGGATGGATCCACTGGAGCGATTTATGAGGGATCCATTAAAACTACCGATTCTGATGTCCACCAAGTACTGACGGGACGTCTTGAGACCAATGCGAGCCAGAATTTCCATTTGTTTGAAACGTTGATGGAGTGGGCCGATCAGCATCGCACTCTGAAGATCCGTACCAATGCGGACACTCCGGATATGGCGGAACAAGCGATGACACTAGGAGCCGAGGGAATCGGACTATGCCGCACCGAGCATATGTTTTTTGCCGAAGATCGTATCGATCACATGCGTAAGATGATTCTTGCCGCTAACGAGGAACAGCGACGAGAAGCGCTCGCCGAGTTGCTTCCTTTCCAACGCAGAGATTTTTGTGGCTTATTCAGAGCAATGGCGGGCTGGCCAGTGACGATCCGATTGCTCGATCCACCTTTGAATGAATTTCTGCCTCAAGACGAGGACGTTCAGCGTGCATTGGCGGAACGGCTGGACATGGACGCTGGTTTCGTCGTCGATCGCATCGAAGCACTCCACGAACAGAATCCTATGCTTGGCTGCCGTGGCTGTCGGTTGGGCATTCTATATCCTGAAATCACTGAAATGCAGACCACTGCAATCTTTGAAGCCGTCGCAGAGCTCAGTAAAGACGACGATGCGTTGATAATACGGCCCGAAATTATGGTGCCGTTAGTCGGATTTCGGTCTGAGCTCGCGGATCAAGTTGCCATCGTCCGGCGCGTGGCAGACGAGGTTATGCGGTCGAGAGGTGTAAAGATAGAGTACGAGGTTGGCACCATGATTGAAGTTCCAAGAGCTGCGATCACGGCGGATGAAATTGCCTTGGAGGCTGAATTCTTTAGTTTTGGGACCAATGACCTGACTCAGATGGCGCTTGGATTGAGCCGGGACGATATGGGTTCTTTCTTCGACTGTTATACCAATAAAGAGATTTATCGTGGTAATCCATTTTCCACCATCGATGAAGTGGGTGTAGGTCGACTTATGGAAGAGGCCGTGCGACGGGGCCGAGCCACGCGTGCGGACATAAAGCTTGGTATATGTGGCGAGCACGGCGGTGACCCCGCATCGATCGCATTTTGTCACCGTGTCGGACTGGACTATGTCAGCTGCTCACCCTTTCGGGTGCCTGTGGCGAGATTGGCCGCGGCACAAGCGGCGTTGCGCGACTCCTAGACAAGGCTTGCAGCTCGGACATCGCTGCCTTAGTGTGCGTTCCCCGGTTAAAGAACGGGTCTGACAAGAGGACGCATAGTGCATGAGTAATCAAACGAAGTTTTATATCAATGGCGAGTGGGTGGAACCGTCGACGACCGACACGTTGGACGTGATCAACCCAGCTACGGAACAGGCAATCGGCCCTGTCGCAATGGGTGGTCTTGCGGACGTGGACAGGGCAGTGGAGGCTGCTGCGGCTGCTTTCGAATCGTTTTCCCAGTCGTCTAAAGAAGATCGGGTGGCGCTTCTGGAGCGAATCATTGCCGCCTACATGGGTCGTATGGACGAAGTGGCCGCGGCGATTAGCGAGGAAATGGGGGCTCCATTGGGCCTTGCAAAAGCAGCCCAAGCGCCCGCGGGGCTGGGCCATTTTATGACGACCCTGTCGGTATTGAAGGATTTTGAGTTTGAGGAAGACATCGGTACGTCGCGAGTGATTCGTGAACCCGCCGGTGTGTGCGGATTTATCACGCCGTGGAACTGGCCGCTCAATCAAATTGCATGCAAAGTCGCGCCAGCACTTGCTGCGGGCTGCACGATGGTACTAAAGCCTTCAGAGGTAGCGCCATTCAACGCAATTTTATTTGCTGAAATTATGGATGACGCCGGTGTCCCGGCAGGTGTGTTTAACCTGGTCAATGGTGACGGTCCGACGGTGGGTGCTGCGATTTCATCGCATCCCAAGATCGACATGGTTTCATTTACCGGTTCAACCCGGGCGGGTATCGAAGTCGCTCGAAACGCAGCGCCGACTGTAAAACGTGTGGCGCAAGAGTTAGGTGGTAAATCGGCCAATATCATTCTTGATGACGCTGATTTCGCGCTGTCAATATCGCGTGATGTTTTTGGTATGTGTACGAACTCAGGTCAGTCGTGTAACGCCCCGACACGGATGTTGGTTCCCGATTCGCGCATGGACGAAGCGGCGGCCATTGCGAAAGGAGCTGCTGAACAGGTCAAAGTAGGCGATCCAAATGCTGCAGATACGACCATTGGTCCGGTGGTTTCCGATGTCCAGTATGAAAAGATCCAGAACCTTATCCAGAAAGGGATTGATGAAGGGGCAACGCTCGAGTGTGGGGGCACTGGTCGTCCGGATGGTTTGAACGCCGGTTACTTCGTCAAGCCGACCGTTTTCTCCCACGTTACCAACGACATGTCGATCGCTCAGGAGGAAATTTTTGGTCCTGTGTTATCGCTGATCGGGTATGCCGATGACGACGATGCAGTACGTATAGCGAACGACACGGTGTACGGACTTTCAGGCTATATTTCGGCTGGGGATCCGGAAAGGGCTCGGAAGGTCGCACGTCGGATTCGAACCGGAAACATCCACTTGAACGGAGCACCGGTCGACCAACAATCGCCATTCGGCGGCTATAAGCAATCGGGTAATGGTCGGGAGTGGGGTCGGTACGGGTTTGAGGAATTTCTCGAGGTCAAATCGATTCTGGGTTACAACGCTTAGATTCACGACTACCAGAAGCGCCCCTCTTGGGGCGCCGACGACGGGATTGAACTAGGCTCGTTGAGCTAGAACGCGTACCAGCGCGGCCCAAGTACCGTCCGGTTCTTGAATCAGTCCTTCGAATTCGCGTTCGATTTCGAGGCCGCGCAGGGTTTGTTGTACGGATCCTGGTTGAACGCGAAATTCCGGGTTGGTCGGACCGATGACAGCCTCGTTCGAGACGAGATGCTCTTCGACAAGGATTTTGCCCCGTGGCGCGAGCAGTTTGACGGCCGTCGACAACAGCGTGTTGTCGACGTATCGGATCATCAGAATGAGATCGTAAGGTCCTACTAGCGGCACGCCGCGTTCAAGATCGTGTGCAAGCCAATGAACGTGCACACCGAGGCTGTCTGCACGCCGAGTGGCTTGTTGAATCGCCATATCCGATATGTCGATTGCGTCGACTTCAAATCCCAAGGTTGCGAGATGGATGGCGTTGCGACCTCGTCCACAGGCGAGGTCGAGCGCGCTATTGCCCGTAAGCGCGTCTTTCCAGTCAAGCAAAACAGAGCTGGGGTGCTCACGGGACTGGTACGCACCAGCACCGTAGCGTTCGTTCCAGCGTCGACGATCCTCGTCGCTCATGGTGTTATCCGACGTTGTTTAAACGATATGGATGAAGACCGCCGATATCGCTTTCCTAAGCCACGCAGGTACGTGTCGCAATGAAACGAGTCGATCTGGGGTCTATCTTGCACTGGGCCGGAGAGATTCGAGGCGCTGCCTCTCCATCGTTGCGATGGGTGAACGTAACAACCGGTCGATGGTTTGGGTGGTGAGATTTGTGGCGTAACGATTACGAAATACCTCCAACACGGAAACACGTGTGTCGTCAAAAGCTTTAAAAACAACAGAGGCTTCCGATCGAAGCATTCCGGCTGCGAGAACTCGGCAATAGAATCCGGGTCGCTCTACAAGCTGGAACTTGCGCGGGAAACGCGGATCTTCCATGCGCAGGCCGAGCGATGTGCAGGGGATGCGCGGTGCGGTGACTTGGAGCACTACGTCGTTGATACGAAAGACGTCACCGATCGCGGGTTCGCCGTCGGGGATGCCTTCAAGCGTTGAGTTATCGCCGAACCATCCTGTGTTGTCGGCCATAGCAAGCTCTTCGGCCCACCAGCGGTAATCTTCGATTCGGTAAATATAGAGCGCTTGATCGAGCCCGCCGTGGTGTCGACGATCACAGATCGGATCAGCTTCGATGCCCAATGCCGTGATTTCGACCGGGCCCGTATTGGGCGTTTTGTATATCCCAGAGCGTGACCGACCGAGTCGGACGGACTTACCCGCGTTGACGCTGATCACTTTTATCACGGGGAGATACTGCAGAATTCTTCGGGATAAAAAAACTCGAAACCGTGCATTTCGGCATAGCGTTTATCGACCTCGGTGTCCCCAATATGGATATAGCGGTCAAGGTGCTGGAAATTTGATCGGGTCTCATCGAGACGATGTTTTTGCGCCACGAAATGGACGGGAATGCCGTGTTTTTTCCACATCGCGCGTTGTTCCGCGATCACTCGATCCGATGCACTCCCAACGATGTACCCGCGGTTAATGAGTTCGCGAACTTGCGTCAGCGTGATGGGGCCGGCGGGATCACCAATCTCCAGTGTGCCGTCGATGTCCAAACTGAAAAGTATCCGCGCACCCATGCACCCAGCACCATACAAGCCCCATTAACGCGTTGGTCGAAGCCCCCCCGGCCTTTTTACGCCAGGCTTACTCGTCTTCGACGATGACGGCGGTGCCGGTCGCGAGCAATTCGGCAGCTCCCGTCATCACCATCGAGGTCGTGAAACGGGTAGCAACAACGGCGTTGGCCCCGAGTTGCTCGGCGGCTTCGATCATTCGATCGACACTCTGCTCGCGGGCCTCGGCCATTAACTTTACGTACTCCGAGATTTCGCCACCAACAAGTGCGCGAAGGCCTGCTGTAATGTCTTTCCCGACATTGCGGGCACGTACCGTGTTACCACGCACTAAACCGAGGGATTTGACGATCCGCTTACCACCAATTGTTTCAGTGGTTACGACTAGCATTTATATCTCCACATTTTTGTATTTATCTGTCTTACGTTCGATCAAACGTTGTCGCAACACCGATATCAACAGAAATGCGAGGCCAAGATAGATGGCGCCGACGATGACTTTCACCACAAGCGGCATGTCGGGCGTGTAAATCCACTCGAAGATCCCGATGCCTGCGCCGATGACGATACCGCCGATCAAAAGAAGCCAACCGATGCTGCTCGTTGATCGAACCATATTGTCTTGCATGTAGTTTTCCTGATGTCAGATGTCTTTATCGAAGCCGATTCTTAATGCGCCGATCAAACATTTAAGGGCTATTATCTCATGATTCCAAAGGGAGTTAATTGATATGCGGGACGGCCCGCTACTTATTGTCGATTGTGATCCGGGTCACGATGACGCGCTCGCCTTGGGGCTCGCACACGTGCACGGCAATGTGCTTGGGATTACCTCTGTATCAGGCAATGCGCCGCTCGAGGACACAACCCGTAACGCCCTTGGGATGGCTACACTGTTGGGCAGTTCTGCTGAGGTATACCGTGGCGAAGCTCGTCCTTTGAAGGGAGAACCTCGCCATGCTGGAGGCGTTCATGGCAGGGGCGGCCTTGGTCGGGTCGTATTGCCCGAGCACAATCGCGTAGCATCGAAGCTGCATGCGGTTGACTACTTAATCGAGACGACGCGGGAACATTCGAACGTATGGTTGGTTCCTATCGGACCACTGACCAATATCGCGCGAGCTATCGAACGGGACCCGACGCTGGCGAGAAGAGTTGCGGGTATCTCCTTGATGGGCGGTAGCACCGACTCGGGCAACGTTACGGCGGTCGCAGAGTTCAATATTTGGGCCGACCCAGAGGCTGCAAAGATCGTCATGGCCTCCGGCGCTCACATTCGAATGTGCGGTCTTAACCTGACCCGTCAATGGCTCTCTGACGATACGATCGCCGCACGCTTGAAGGAAAGCGGATCCGTGAAGGCGCAGGTTGGCGCCGCCATTTTGGACGATATCCATGATCGAATGGATTCTTTGGGTCGTGGCCGCCGTTCTGCGTTGCATGACCCATGTGCCGTACTGGCGGTGACGCACCCCGAGCTACTGCATTTCGAGCGACGGCACGTGACTGTCGAGACCGAGGGAGTCTATACGCGCGGGATGACCGTGGTCGATGAACGTGCGACTCCGGGGATTCCCGAAGCCAACGTCGAAGTGGGGTACCAAATTGATTCGACGTCCGCCATGAAACTGTTACTGAGTGCGTTTGAACGTCCGTAAAACTAAGCCGGTGTTGCTGCTTGCAAGAAGCTGATAACTGACGCAACGGTGCCATCTTGCTCTGGATTCTTCCACTCTTCGATCAAGGTCGCGTTCGGGACCAAATCCGCAAGTTCTCGGGAAATGGTTTCGGGATGGTAGGGGTCCGAGCCCATAAGGACGAGCATTGGAACGGTGCATGCGGTGACGAAATCTCGATCAACGTTGTACAAGAATTCCCCGTCGTACATGTTGCTTCTAAAAGCGTGCCAATCGTCATCGTCGGCCTCCGGGTGCTGATCTTTAATTGCGTCAGCCCAGTGGTCGAACATGGCGTAGAAAAGATCGCGGTTGTCGTCACAGCCGATTGATTGTTGCAGTACCGCCGCTGCGACGCGTTCTCGATGAGCTTTGATCACACCAAAACAGTAAGGCCCGCCGATGCAGCCGCCTAGAACGTGCGTTTGGTCGACGTTCAGGTGGTCGAGCAGCGCGAGATGATCGTCGGCGTAACTGTGCCAACCATCGTTACGTGATACGGGAGCCGAGGAGGCACCCGCATTGCGTTGGTCCATGGCGATCACCTTAAAGTGGGGGCTTAGGGTTCTTATCGGATCCCATTCGGCGTTCGCCCAAAACGAAGCCGCCGAGAGCATCCCACCGGGCGCAAAAAGTAGGACGGGAAAGCCGTCGCCGTGAATTTCGTAGTGGAGGTTGACTTGGTCGCGTTGAAATATCGGCATGTTGGTTCCGTCGTGTGTTGAACTAGTTTACGTCAAGTCGGTCGAGTTGCCGGGGGATACGTACCCTTCAGGTTGCTCGTAAGCCTCATTCGCAAAGAACTTTTCCATTTGGTTCATGAGAAAGGCACGCGATTCAGGATCCATCATCGAGAGTTGGTGTTCATTGATAAGCATTGTTTGCAGCGCTTGCCATTGGCCCCACGCTTCCGCTGAAACGTGTTCGTAAATGTCTTCTCCCATTGGACCTGGCATTGGTGGCGATGCGAGACCGGGCAATTGCTTGCCCAGCTTTTTGCAGGTGACGAGACGGGTCATGAGGCTCTCTTGCTATCTATTTCGGTGAGCAGTTTAACGGCAACTGCCGAGAGCCCGAACTCCGCTCTGTCGCACGGATGATGCCAGCGTAAATCGTGAGTTTGAGCGATCTCAGAGCAGGACGCACGCAGGAAAACATAGATGGGCTCGATTTCCAGTTGATAATGACTGAACGCGTGTCGGAATTTCGGTCCCGCGAGCGTTTTCGCGATCGTCGTAGTTGGGAGATCGAAGTCGTCACCGAAGACCGAAACCGACGTCGTTTGAGGATATTGGGGCGGTGACCACAGCGAGGCCCATACTCCGCGCGGCGGTCTTTTTTGCAAGAGACACGCCCCTTTCCCATTGATGACTACGAAAAATCGAGCGTGTTGCACGCGCGCTGATCGGCGCTTGGCGAGGCTGGGGTAATCGTGTTCTCTACCTTGCCGATGCGCATTGCATTCACTGGCTAAGGGGCAGTCGGGGCACTTCGGTTTGGAACGGACGCAAACGGTGGCTCCCAAATCCATGATGGCTTGTGTGTAAACGTCGACTTGTTTTATTGGAGTGTTGGCTTCCGCATGAGCCCAGAGACGCTTCTCGGTGTTGGCGGCACCCCGTTTCCCATTGATGGTGTAAAAACGTGACAGCACGCGACGGACGTTGCCGTCTAAAATCGGCGCAGTTTGTCTGAAAGCAATCGCTACGATCGCACCGGCTGTGGATCGGCCGATACCAGGGAGTGAGGTGAGCGCATCCACGCTATCGGGGACCTGACCGGCATGTTTTCCGACGATTTGGATGGCAGCCATATGCAGGTACCGCGCGCGCCGGTAGTAGCCGAGCCCGGTCCAGTATTCGAGAACCTCGTCCTCGCTCGCCTTGGCGAGTCGGCGTACGCTGGGGAAACGAGTTAAGAAACGGTTGAAGTACGGCACGACAGTGGATGCTTGGGTTTGTTGGAGCATCACTTCGGATACCCAGACGCGGTAAGCCGTTTTGTTCCGCTGCCAAGGTAAGTCCTTGCGGCCGTTTTGACGCCACCACTCGATCAGTTTTTGCGCGAACTCAGTCAATGTTGATTGCCGTTCTGGAAACTCGCGTGTTCAAGCCGAGGTTGGCATGATGCTCCAAAATGATGGAACCAAGAAGACACTTCGCATGCGAAGATTAGGGCGTAGGTTTATTCCCCGTTGAATGCTTAGTGAGCAACGGTATATATATGAGTGATGTTGGAAGTTGGGAGCCAGGCGCACCGGCACTTTCTGATGTGCACCGGAAGATTCTTGGTGTCGCGAACAAAGCCTTGGATCAACCGCAGCTCGGGCTTTCTGCCGAACAGCAGGACTCGATTCGCCAAGCCGTTTGCGCGTCCGCGGAGTCCTGGAGAGACTTTGCCCAGGAGAAATCGTCAGCGGAGATCACAAATTGGATTAGAGCATTGACGCGGGCAGAGATGATGTTATCGGGGCTTGAATTGGGAGCCCGTTCCCCGGTGATTGCCCTCGTTCGGTTGCTGAAGCAACGCGGTGAGTACCCGGACGATCTAACCGAATGGGTGAAGGCAAATACCGACAATCGATTTCTGCCGTACGGTAGTCTGTTGGATCGACTGTAGCGGTAGAACCCCGGATAATTGCGATCCGAAAAAAACGTAGGCGAAATAATTGTGGCGCGTAATGGCTCGGTCTCCCGTGACACGTTGGAGACCAAGATAAGCGTCGTTCTGGATATCGACGGATCCGGACGATCGAGACTTTCGGCGGGGTTGCCCTTCTTTGAGCACATGCTCGATCAAGTAGCACGCCACGGCCTGATCGACCTAGAAATTCAGGCGTCCGGGGACATAGAAGTTGATGCGCACCATACAGTGGAAGATGTTGGCATCACACTGGGCCAGGCGCTCGCACAAGCGGTGGGCGACAAACAAGGGATTAACCGTTACGGATATGCATACGTACCCCTCGACGAGGCATTGTCCCGTGTCGTCATTGATTTCTCCGGGCGGCCTGGTTTGACCTTTAACGTCAAATTTGTTCGCCCGAGGGTTGGCGACTTTGACGTAGACCTTCTACACGAATTCTTTCAAGGGTTTGCAAATCACGCGCAAGCGACTATCCACGTCGATAGCATCAGGGGCGAAAATGCCCATCACCAAGCCGAGACGATTTTTAAGGCGTTTGGGCGGGCTCTGAGAATGGCATTAACGATTGACCCACGAGTCGAGGGCACTCCGTCGACTAAGGGATCACTATGACGCACTTTCGGGTGAACGAACGGTGATTGAGAATAGATTGAATGTAGGGTGCGTCGGCTGAAACCAACAGCTTTTGTCACGAGATACTCGGATTGGCTGGTCGTAAGGCTGCTCACTGGTACCAGCGTCGTTCCTTGAAGGGTAGGTAGTCGCTTTTCAAGAAATTGAAGGGTGATGTCGTGTGGGTGGGCGATGATGATGGCGTAGCCGCGATCGTTTGCGATCGCGATCGCCCGCTGAAAGGCAGCGTCGATGGCTTCGAACTGACGATCGTGATCGAGAAAAACGTCTCGACGGACGGCGGGAACACCCCAATCCGTCGCAACGCGCATCGCCACGGTGCGTGCGGTCGTGCGGCTGTCAAGAAAAAACAAGCCGCGCGAGCTGATTACCGACATGAGCGCATTCATCGAAGGAACATCCTGAGTAAAACGGCTGCCTGTGTGATTGCTTACGCCCTTCACGCCGGGGATCGACTTTAGCGCTGCTTTGACCTCCCTTTTAATGTCCTCAGGCGACATGTTAAGGGTTAGCGTGCGAGCTACTCGGATGGATTGGTTTTCGCTCTCGAGCGGTTGGTGTAGAAGGACGTCCATGCCAATCGCCTGAGCATGCGCGGCAAGGGCCGTCGCCTGTGGCGTGAATGGGAGGACCGCAATGCTGACAGCACTCGGTAGCGCGAGTACGCGCTCTCCAACATCGCGACTGTAACCCATGTCGTCTATCACGATTGCAAGCTGGCCTGCGTACGCCGACAGATGAAAGAACAAAGCGAGTGATGTCAGCGTCAACCGGGTGGGATGCGGTAGCGAAGATAACCGGTTTAACACGGTGTTTTACGAATCACGGATTGTCGATTCAACTAGCCGAAAAAACTCTATTTATTTACCGCCATTGAGCCAACGTACAAGCTCACAAACGATGGTCGAGGGCTCTTCGAGACATCATGTCATTGCTTCGCCAGCCAAGCCAGCGGATTCGTTGGTTGACCGTTAATACGGATTTCAAAATAGAGTCCGTCTAGATCTTGACCCCCGCTCTGACCTGCGGAAGCTACGATCTCGCCGCCTTCCACCCAATCTCCGTTCTGCTTGACGAGTGAATCGCAGAACCCGTACAGGGACATTTGTTCGTTTCCGTGGTCGATGATCGTAAGGAGTCCGAACCCGCGTAACCAATCTGAAAATACAATTTGGCCGCGTCCGACCGCCGTCACTACCGAGCCGCTAGGAGCGCTCAAGTAAATACCCTCCCAAGAGAGTCGACCGCCTGCCCGGGGTTCACCGAAGCGATACGTCAGCCTCCCTTGTACGGGCCAATTGAGTCGGCCTTTGGCGTTTGCGAAGAGTTTGCCGTCTAAGCTCGAATCTCGTTTTACCAATTGCCTTAATAGCGCCTCAATGCGAACACGGTCGTGTGCAAGCTTGTCTCGTACTAATCCCTTGTCTTTGATCTCTTGAGACAGATTCGCGATGAGTTTCTTCCGCGCCAGCCGTTCTCCTTGCAGCATTCCCAAGCGTTTTTTGAGATCTTCCTCCCGCCGTTCGAATTCCGCCCGTCGGCTTTCAAGTTCGGTCGAGGTCCTCTCGATCGAAGCAAGCGTAGTTCGGTATTCTTGAAGGAGTTCTTTGCGGGCGTGAGAAAAATAACCGTGGTAACGGATCATGCGGTCGAAAGTATCGGGGGTCTCTTGGAGCAGCAGCAGTTTGACGAAATCCTGGCCCGACAATTTGTAGGCCTGACGCAAATGCACAGCGATTTTTTCGGCTTGCAACTGTCGCTGATCCGTTAAACGAGTTTGCTGACGCTGCAGGGTCTTGATCGCGGTTTCCGTATTCGCCAAATTGGTTGACGCTTGCTTTATCGCAGTGGTGATCTCCGAAATTGACGCGTCGGCTACACGCAATTTTGTCTGCACGATATCGAGTCGAATGGCCGCATCACCGAGCCATTCGTGCAATTGATTGAGTTCGGTGACAGTTCGATCGAGGTCAGTTTGGGAGGTTTTCGATTCTCGGGACTCGGGGACTGGACCAAGGGTGAGCGCGGTGAATGCAAGAGCTAAGCCCGCGCGAGCCCTGAGAGATTTCGTTAGCGTTGCTCCGGTGAATTTATCAATGATTGCCACCGGATGGGCTGTTTGATTCCATGAGCAGAGAACGCCCAGTCATTTCGCCGGGCATCTCGATTCGCATAAGCGCTAATAAAGTTGGGGCGACGTCCGCCAATGTTCCGTTGTCGGCCAATTGCTTAACGTCTCTTCCTATATAAACAAGCGGTACTCGTTCTGAGGTGTGAGCGGTGTGTAGTTGGTGGGTTGTTAGGTCGAGCATCCGTTCGACGTTGCCGTGATCCGCCGTAATAAGACAGTGCGAGCCGGATTGTTCTACGGCTTTTTTGATGCGTCCAACGCAGTCATCGATGGTTTCCACGGCCTGTTTTGCCGCCGCGAAATCCCCTGTATGACCAACCATATCCCCGTTGGCGAAATTGCAGACGATAAAGTCGAACGAGTCTTCCTCGAGTACACGAACCAGGTTATCGGTAATTTCGTGAGCGCCCATTTCCGGCGCTAAGTCGTAGGTCGCCACCTTTGGGGAAGGTATTAGGATCCGGTCTTCGCCTGGGTATGGCTGTTCCTGCCCACCCGAGAAAAAAAAAGTTACGTGGGCGTACTTCTCCGTTTCCGCAATACGCAACTGCGTTTTGCCTAACTTGGAAAGGTGTTCGCCGATCGAATTGATAACGGATTGTGGTTCAAATGCGTATCGAACGGATTGATCGTCGACTTCTGAGCCCAGATCTGCAGCGTACTGAGTCATTGTCACAAAACGCCGTAACTTGGGGTGGCTGTTTCGTGCGAACTGGCGAAAACGTGCTTCAACGAAAGCCCGGGATAGCTGTCGTGCTCGATCTGCACGGAAGTTCATAAAAAGAACTACGTCGCCTGCCTTGATCGTGGTCCGATTTCCGATCAGCGTCGGCTGCACGAACTCGTCGGTTTCGTCCCTGGCGTAGGCGGCGTTGAGAGCCTTAAGAGGGTCTTCTGCGTGATACAGAGAGACTCCTTCGGCAAGCATCCGGTAGGCGGCCTCAGTGCGGTCCCAACGCTGATCGCGGTCCATGGCGAAATACCGTCCGCAGACCGAACCGATCGTTCCTGTGCCTTCTTCGGCGAGCATTTTGTCGAATCGCTGCAGCGAGGACTCGGCGCTTCGAGGTGGCGTGTCACGACCGTCTAAGAATGCGTGGAGTATGACTTCGACCTCCCGTTGACGTGCCATTTGAATGATCTCGGCGATGTGATTTTCGTGACTGTGGACGCCGCCGGGTGACAAAAGACCCATCACGTGTAATCGATGACCGGCCGCCTTCGCGAAGGCATCTTCGAATGCCGGATTTTGATTGAACGAATTGTCTTCAATTGCTTGATCAATTCGGGTCAGATCTTGAAAAATAGTCCTACCGGCCCCGATGGTCATGTGCCCAACTTCAGAATTACCCATTTGATCGGCGGGTAGACCGACGTCAATGCCGGAACCGGATATCAGGGTACGAGGGGCGGTAGCCCAGAGTTCGTCCCAGTGTGGCGTGCGGGCCTGATGGATCGCATTATGATCCGGGGTTTCGCTGTGTCCCCAGCCGTCAAGGACAATGAGAACCGAGGTCGCCATGTTGGTGAAAAACCATGGTCGCGAGATAGTATGAGTCTAACAAGAATAGCTAATGCTGACCTATAATCCACGTGACCGCATAAGTGGCGACTCGGGCTGGTGGTTGCCTCGCCGATCCCGAATGAAGCCCTAGGAAGAATACGCATGGATCAGTTGCTTGGATTTGTTGTCGCTCACCCTTGGTTAGTTGGAGCATTCTTGTTGTTGCTCATTCTCTTCATTCGCAATGAACTTTCGCGCGGCGGACGCACGGTCAATGTTCAAGAATTGGTCAATATGGTCAATCGCGAAGGAGCCGTCGTCGTCGATGTGCGCGATTCGACAGACTTCCGGTCCGGGCATGTCGTTGGAGCAGTGAATATTCCCCATGCGTCCATAGCAGAGCGGCTCTCAGAGCTACAGCGTTATAGAGATAAGCCCGTGGTGGTGATGTGTAAAATGGGGCAGCACGCGGGTTCAGCGGGCGTCCACTTGCGCAAAGCGGGGTTTAGCAATGTCACTAAACTTCGCGGAGGCATTTCGGAATGGCGGGGTCAGAATCTCCCGCTGGTGAAGGGTTGAATTCGACGTGACCGAGGAAACCATCAACTTGCAAATTGCGATCGAACGTATTTATTTGCGCGATCTCTCTTTTGAATCGCCGCGTGCGCCGGGCGTATTTCGTGAAGCGTGGCAGCCCGAAGTGCAAGTGGACATTAATACGCGGACCAGCCAGCTGGACGAAAAGCGCTACGAAGTGGTGTTAAAGGTAACTCTGGACGCCAAGTTGGAAGGAAACTCGGTTGCCATTATCGAACTTGAGCAGGCTGGGATTTTTCGTGTGGAAGGTGGCAAAGACGAGGCGATTGAGCCTGTCTTAGCAGTGGCATGTCCCAAGATGTTGTTTCCGTACGTTCGCGAGACGATTGATGGAATGATGACTCGTGGGACTATGCCTCCGTTCATGTTAGCGCCAGTGAATTTTGACGCGCTTTTTGCGCAAGCGCTTCAACAACAGCAGTCGGCTGAGTCAGGGGAAACGCTCAACTAGCGGAGTGCATCTCGGATCGTGAAGGCTCCGCGTACGTACCGGGACAATTTCATTTCCCGCCGTCGAAGCCCAGCTGCCGCCACGCCTCGAAGAGACCGATCGCAACTGCATTGGCGAGGTTCAGACTCCGTGAGCTCTCCTGCATTGGGATGCGAACGGTGCGGCTTCCAAGGCGCTGGATGATTGTGTCGGGTAGGCCTCGGGTTTCCGGTCCGAAGAGCAGACTGTCCCCTTTTCTATAACGTACTTGGTCATACAAGCGGTTACCACGCGTGGAAAATCCGAACAAACGTGTTTCATCAGTTGTATCAAGAAATTCGTCGAAGTTCTTGCAGAGCCGCACCTCAGCCCACTGATGGTAGTCAAGGCCGGCACGTTTTAGCCGACTATCGCTGAATTCAAATCCGAGTGGTTCGATTAGCGTCAGTGTGGCACCCGAATTGGCAGCGAGCCGTATGATATTGCCGGTGTTGGGAGGTATCTCTGGTTGAAACAGTACGACGTTGAGCATGGAATTATTTTTGCGTTAAGGGGAACGGCCCGATCTAAATTCCCGCACCTAATTCCGACAGTTTACGCGTCAGCGTATTGCGACCCCATCCAAGAAGTTTTGCGGCCTCTCTTTTACGCCCGTTTGTATGAGCCAGAGCTGTTTTGATGAGAACGCGCTCAAAAGAAGGAATCGCCGTACTCAACACATCTTCGGCTCCCGCATCTAGTTTTTGCTTCACCCAAGCCCCGAGGGCCAACTCCCAATCCATTTTTGGGACCTCTTTGTCGAGATCGGTCAATTCTGGCGGTAGATCGGTAACCAATACCTCCTGTGCGGGAGCCATCACGGTGAGCCAACGACAGGTGTTTTCAAGCTGCCGGACGTTGCCTGGCCAGTCCAGCGTCTCAAATAACGCGATGACTTCTGTGCTGAGCGTTTTTGGTTCAACGCCGAGTTCCTGGGCGGTGCCAGCGAGAAAATGGCTGGCAAGGATAGCGATATCGGGTTTGCGGTCGCGTAGAGCTGGAACGTGTATGCGAATCACGTTAATTCGATGGTATAGGTCGTCGCGAAATCGGCTGTCTAGAACAAGAGACTCTAGATTTCGGTGGGTTGCTGTAATGATACGCACGTCTACGCTGATATTGTGGCGTCCGCCAACTCGATAAAAGCTTCCTTCGGCGAGCACGCGCAGTAAGCGAGTTTGAGCAGGCAACGGCATATCGCCAATTTCGTCGAGAAAAAGGCTGCCTCCATTGGCTTGTTCAAAGCGACCGGCGCGCTGTTCAGTGGCACCGGTGAATGCTCCCCGCTCGTGTCCGAACAGTTCAGATTCGATCAGCTCACTCGGTATGGCAGCCATATTGAGGGCGACTAATGGACCGGTGGCTCGAGGACTGTGATCGTGGAGGGCTTGGGCAACGAGCTCTTTTCCGCTGCCACTTTCACCCGTGATCATTACGGTTGCCGTCGATTGCGTGAGGCGTCCGATTGCTCGGAATACTTCTTGCATCGCCGGCGCTCGACCCACAATACCGTTAGCGGAAGGCTCTGCATCCAGCTCAATGGGATCTTGTCGTAGATGGGTTTGGTTTGCCGCACGTCGGACTGTGGCGACGATATCGTCGATGTCAAAAGGCTTAGCGACATATTCGAAGGCGCCGCGCTCAAATGACGTGACGGTTGTTTCGAGATCTGAATGCGCCGTCATAATAACGATCGGTAAATTTTCAAACCGGGCGTTTACCTCGGATAAAACATCGAAACCATCGGTGCCGGGCATGCGGATGTCGGAGACGATCACGTGAGGTTGTTGGGCGCTTTTAAGCGCATCGAGCAGTAGCTCGCCGTTCGCGAAATCCCGGGTAGTGAATCCGGCCTTTTCAAATGCGCGATTGAGCACCCAACGAATGCTATCGTCGTCGTCGACGACCCAAACGATTAGATTAGCCATGTCTGGGTTGCTTAAGCGGTAGATACATCTCGAAGGTGGTCAACCCTGGAGCGCTTGTGCAGTCAATGATTCCATGGTGGTGATCGACAATCGCTTGAGTTAGCGCTAAACCTAAGCCGTGACCGTTGGCTTTACTAGTAATCATAGGAAAGAAAATTTGATCCATAATATCGGGTGGAATCCCCGGACCGTTGTCACTAATCGCAATCCTGATGGCTAGTGGATGAATCCGCTTCCCAATCGTGAATCTGTGCACGACGCTTGTCGTTAAGGTAATGACCGGGTTAGTGGTTGCCTCGAGTGCGGCACGGGCATTTCGTACGATATTTAGGGTTGCTTGGACAAGTTGCTCAGAATCCGCTTCAAGATCAGGGACGCTAGGATCGTAGTCGCGCACAAATTCGACTGCTGCATCGGCGCGATTGGTCCCCCTTATAGCAGCGCTCTCTAGCGCAATCACGCGCTCCAGGATCTGGTGAATATTGACCTGGGTGAACGACGGCGCTTTGTTCGGGCCGAGCAATCGGTCGACCAAATTGCACAATCGGTCGACCTCACTCATGATGACCGCGGTGTATTCGTGTTGTTCAGTCGAAAGCTCCGCCTGCAACAGTTGAGCCGCTCCGCGGATGCCCCCGAGGGGATTTTTTACTTCGTGTGCAAGACCACGAACGAGTTCTCGAGTCGCGCGTTGAGCTGTGCGGTTTTGATCTTCACGATTAATTTGTTTGAAGCGGTCCAGTGGTTCGATTTCAATGAGCACGCGTCCATTCTGTAGAGGAGAGATGGAATAGTTTGCCGTGATTTTTTCTCCTTTCGACGTTATCAGTAATGACGTTTCTCTTTTCGTAAACGGCTGATCGGAGGCAAGGTTGGTTCTCAATGCCGTTGCCGCTAGATGTGGGTCTTTGAACAAGCTGGAAAACGGCGCTCCCAACGATCGGGATAGGCTCTGACCAGATAGCGATTGAGCGGTTTGGTTTAGGTAAACCACAGACAATTCCTCGTCGAGAACAATGACCGCCGCTTTAAGATGGTCAAGAACGTTGTTTGAGTCGATTATCACGAATACTTTAAGCCAGATGCTCACTAACAGCGCAAAATTTGGAAGAGTTAAAGTGAATCGCGCGAATAACTAACATCGTCATATATGTAATTCATAGGGTCAGGCCTTGCCTATAAGTTAAGAGGCCAAACGTGCACTAAAATAGAGCAGTATGGGCACCCCCGTCAATATTGCTTGCGAGGCGCACCAAAATGGCACATTAGGGACTTTCAGCATAGTCCGAGACTGGAACCAACGTAACGATTGGACTCACCTTTGCTATTTACGTGATACCCGGATGACGAGTTGGATATCGTGGTGTTCATGGCTAGTTTCGAGCACGGTGTGGCCATGCACGCGGCACCAAGCCGGAATATCTTCGAGCGACCCAGGATCTGTAGTAAGAACCTTGAGAATCGTTCCGGGAGTCAGCTGTTTGATTCTCTCCTGCGTACGAATGACGGGGAGAGGACAAAGAAGTCCACGCGCATCGACAATCTTGATCGGTTGGTTAGGAGCCGACATGCCAGCTAGGTTCGAGTTCGTTCGGCGCCATGGGGGTCACCTCGATATCGCGGGTTAGGCCGGTTGCGGACGCGACCGTCACCAATAGCTTGTCGGCGGCCCTTCCTTGACTGTATCGAGCCACAATGCGTGCGGCGAGTTCGATATCAGTCGTCGTCGGGCTACCGTCGATCAGCGCGAGTGGACCGGGATAGTCGGTAACAACAAGGTGAGTGAACTGATTGCGGTACCCAGCTAAGAATCGATTTTCACCTTCCTCGCGACCGATAATTAGCTTGAAGTGAGGCCTTGGCCGTATATGCCGACCTATTTTTAGTAGCATGATGTCGTCCAATTGGTAGTCCCTTGAGTCTCGAGCCTCCCAAAGGTCCCGGAGTTTGTTTGAATACGTTTCATCGGTGAGAAAACAACATCCGCCCGCAGGCTGTGCATAGTCGCTAAAACCAAATTTTTCGGCGAGTTCCATTTGTGGTTTCCGGCTACGCCCGTGAAACCCGAATAATTGGTCGCGGTTTACCCAACCTTCTCGTTCCGGAAGAGTTGGTGGCAGGTTGAGTGCGCACAGTGGCCGTAGAAGTCTGTCGTTGGCGCCGGACTCCTTGGCAATGATCGGCATCGTTTCCCGCCGTTGGGATTTAGGTCGTTGGCCGATCACTTCGCCTGTCAAAACGAAATCGAAATCCAGATCGTCTATCAGGCCAAGTTCTAGAGTTTTACCTACCATGAAGATTTTGCAGTCGAGACAAGGGTTAAGGTTCTGGCCGTAGCCGTGTCGGGGATGCAAAACAACGTCTTTGTAGTCCTCGGAGATGTCGATTATGTGTAATTTGATACCAAGTTGTTCTGCCACCCACAAAGCATTGTTGCGTTTGGGCTTTTCGTGTTTGCGATCGCGAATCGAGTGGGTATGCCCTTCGACGCAAAAACCGGTAAAAAAGTTGACCCCTTCAACATGAATGCCTTGTTCCTGTACGACGCGTGCGGCGAGCATCGAGTCGAGTCCACCCGAAATGAGTGCGACAGCTCGGCGTTGAGGTCGAGGGATCGAGCGCATGAATGGTATTTTAAACTATATTCTCAGTTGGTCGGTCAATTGAAAGCAGTACTGCAACGGGTAACCAAGGCTCAGGTATCGGTGGGGGACGATGTCGTTGCCGAAATCGGTCCGGGACTATTGATTTTCCTAGGCGTCGTCAGAGGCGATACGAAAGAAACGGCTGTATGGATGGCACGCAAGACTCTTTCGATCCGTATTTTTGCTGACGAGAAACACGCTATGAACCTATCTGTTGTCGATGTCGCTGGAAGTCTGTTGGTGGTCTCTCAATTTACGCTAGCCGCAGAAACTAGGCGCGGAAACCGTCCTAGCTATAGCTCGGCCGCAGAGTCTGCTGATGCTGAACGGTTATACGAGCACTACGTCGAGACGTTGCGGTGCGAAACGAATCAAGTCGAAACGGGATCATTTGGTTCTGATATGCGGGTTACGCTCGAAAATGACGGGCCGGTTACGATTCTTCTCGACCACGAGTAGCGAAACGCGACAGGAAGATTCCAAGTTCGAATAGCGCCCACATCGGGATGGCCAACAGAACTTGGGATATCACATCGGGGGGCGTTAAAAGCATGCCGAGAAAGAAGCATCCTACCAACACATAAAGTCGTTTCTCTGCCATGGATTCAGGCGAAGCGAAACCTGTCATGACCAACAGAACCGTAGCGATGGGGATTTCGAACGCGAGCCCGAACGCAAGGAACATCTTAACGATGAAATCCAGGTACGGACTGATGTCCGTCATCCACGTTACGAATTCCATATTAACGCTCGCAAAAAAACCGAACACCAGCGGGAAGACGAGGTAATAGGCGAATGCGGTGCCTAAGTAAAAAAGAGCAATGCTGGAAACAAGCAACGGAATTGCAAAGTGTTTCTCACGTAAGTAGAGACCAGGGGCGATGAACCCCCAAGCCTGGTGGAGAATCACGGGCATCGCGAGAAAAACAGCCGCCAGGATCGCCAGCTTGAACGGTGTTAGAAAGGGCGAGGCGACGTCGGTTGCGATCATCGTGCCACCTTCGGGAAGATGCGCCAGCAACGGCGCGGCGATGAATTCAAAGATGAGCGCATTAAAGTAGAAAGTCGGTATAAAAAGCAGGACAACGACTATTAGCGACTTGAGAATACGGTTACGAAGCTCGAGCAGGTGTGAGAGAAAAGGTCGTTCATCGTTGTCGACAGACTGATCGTGATCGGCTGAGGATTTTTCGGTCTCAGGATTGGTGGCCTCGTCAGCCACCGGCGGTTGCCCCCTCTTTATCGTCTGTGGTGGCGTCAGAGGTTAGCTGCCGCGCGATGGGATCGATAGAGTCCGTAACCCCATCCATTTCGGTCTTTACGTCCTGTTCCAAGCGGTTGATTTCTTCTTTGATCTGTTCGTCGTGTAATTGACGACGAATATCGTCCATGCCGACTTCGTGTTCTATTTCAGTTTTGACGCTGTAATAGCTCCGTCGTAATCGGCCGAACCAAAGTCCTAGCGTTCGAATTGCCGTGGGTAAACGCTCCGGCCCGAGCACCACCAACGCGACGGCGCACACAAGCACGAGTTCCGGGAACGCAATATCAAACATTCGTATCCTGTTTGGGCGTATCGTCAGAGTCGGTTTCGCTGGAAACGTTTTCCGCGACACCAGCATCCGTAGAATCGGTGCTGGCTTCCTCCTCGTTGTTGTTGCCGGACATTGCGGATCGAAAGCCTTTGATAGCGCCACCAAGGTCGGAGCCTAAGGTCTTAATTCGTTTGGCACCGAAAATAACAATGACGATCGCAAGTATGATCAGTAATTCTGTGGGACCAGGCATGGCGATCTTCCTCTCGTTTTACGAGTGACCGACCATTATAGACCCCTGGCGCAAACGTTATTGGGTCGTGGAAAGAACGACGGGAGCGGCAAATTAACCGCGACCCACCAGAACTGAACCTACCAACGTTGCGGCAATACCCGCGGTTGCGGTCATGTTATCTCCGCCTATAGCGATCACCTCCATGAACGATTCCCAAAGTAATCCCAAACCCGCAACCACTAACACCGCGCCAGCGACGCGCGCGCGTCGTCGTCGTCGTCGTTCCGAAAGTAGCGCCGAGGTGAGATTTTCCATGGCTTGTTTTTGTTCGACCGCGAGACGTCCCAGCTCGGGCAATTGACGCGAGCCCGTTATGAGCAGCTCGGGAATGCGTGGAAGGAGCTCTATAAGCCCGGGTCCTTGATCTACTACCGTTTTGAGTATGGCTCCAGGACCGTAGTGTTCACGCATCCATTTTTCCATGAAGGGTTTTGCCGTTGCCCACAAATTGAGATCTGGGTATAGCTGTCGTCCCAGGCCCTCGATGTTCAATAGCGTTTTCTGTAATAACACCAATTGCGGTTGGACTTCCATGTCGAACCGACGAGCAGCCGAGAATAGGGCGATTAAAAAGGATCCAAACGATATCTCTGCCAGGGGGCGCTGAAAAAAGGGTTGACACAACTGCCGAATCGTCGATTCGAATTCGCGCGCATCGGTCTTAGCGGAGATCCAACCGGATTCAGTGTGGAGTTTCGCGATCTCAGCGTAGTCTTCGTTGAAGAAAGCGACGATATTCCGCGCGAGGTAGGCCTGATCCTCTTTGGTCAGTTGTCCGATGATGGCGCAATCGATAGCGATGTAGCTGGGGTTGGCCGGATCGGAAACGTCGACGAAAATGTTTCCAGGATGCATGTCGGCATGAAAAAAGTTGTCGTTGAATACCTGTACGAAAAAAGTTTCGACACCGCGCTCAGCTAATTTTTTTAGATCTGTCCCACGCCTGCGTAAAGTTTCGAGGTCCGATATCGGCACGCCCTTAACCCGCTCCATGACAAGTACGTTCACAGAAGACAAATCGTCGTAGACCTTCGGTACGTACAATAAAGGCGACGTTTCAAAATTTCGTTGTAACCGGACTGTGTTTGCCGATTCCCGCAATAAATCGAGTTCTGCAAGGATCGTTTTTTCGTAATCCTCAACAACGCGAATCAAGTGCAATCGGCGGGCATCGGAAAAAAAACGTTCGAGCAACTTTGCCAATGCGAGGATGAGAGCCAGGTCTTTTTTAATGACTCCTGCGATACCGGGCCGTATGACTTTGACGACAACTTCTTCGCCGCTAGTCAGGGTGGCCTCATGCACTTGTGCAAGTGACGCGGAGGCGAGGGGTTGCTCCGAAAAAGTCGCGAAAGAGTCTGTAAGAGGTCGCCCGATCTCCGTTTCGATCGTGGAAATGGCCATCGCACTTGGGAATGGCGGGACTCGGTCTTGGAGGCGCGCGAGCTCGTCGGCGTATTCTTCGGGCAACAAATCTCTTCGCGTCGAGAGGAGTTGTCCAAACTTGATGAACACGGGTCCTAGGCGTTCGATAGCAAGCCTGCATCGTTTTGCTTCTGAGATCTGGGGAGTAGGAAGCAATGACGTGGGAAACAGATACCGTGTCCAATGGTCTATTTGTAATGCTTGTGGAATCGTATCCAGCCGATACCGCAGAGCAGTCGTGAGAATCTGTACTCCTCGACGTAGCGGAATCAACGTTCTTCTGCCTCTTTGAGACGTTTTTGTAACGCTTCAACGGCCGATGTTAATTCTTCGATTGAAGATTTGAGTTGGTCGATCTCGGCTCGGTTTGCGGCACCGGTAGTACGCCGGACGACCTCGTTTGCCAGGCCCTCGACTGCCGATCGCATCGCGCCCACGCCTACTTCGGCGGCAGAGCGCATCTGATCAGTTAATTGTTGTGCCTCCAGCGCCGGCTTGAAGACGCGTCGAAAGTCTTCCAGTAACGTCAAATCACCGTCAAGCGAGACCACATCGGTCTGTTTTCCCAGCATGACTTCAAAGATTCCCGAAATCGAACCGCTCACCTTTAGGTCTGGGGTAGGATCAATATTCCCGAGGACTCTCGCCTTACCCCCGGTGAATCGAAATGACAAATTCAACCCGGTGGCGTCAATCACTATGCACTTTTCGTCGAGCCTCTCGATGGCTTCTCTGGCGCCGTCGTCGAGGCTATTTTTGGCGCGCAGTACGGCTTCAATCGCGGCGGCAGTGGTGGATTCAATGAGGGTCATTTTTCAGCTCGATGAATGGCGACTAAGCCGCCCAATAAATTTTCGTAACGAACTTCAGGGAAACCGGCGTCCGTGATTATGCAGTTTAGTTCCGATTGATTCGGATGTACGTCTATCGACTCTATTAGGTAGCGATAGGACGCGGAATCCCCCGCGATCAGTTGACCTGCAATGGGCCAAGACTGCTGATAAAACCTGTAGGCTCTTTTCAGCAAAGGGTGGGTTGTCTTAGAGAACTCGAGAATGACGAGGATTCCACCAGGTTTCAAGATACGGTGACACTCGGACAGTGCGCAGTCCTTATTCGTCATATTGCGTAAACCAAATGCGATAGTAATTGCATCGAAATAGCAGTCCGAAAAAGGTAACTTTTCAGCATCTGCGACTGTCGTTTGAATCCATGCATAACCTGAATCGATGAGCTTATCGCGACCAATATTGGTCATTGATTCGTTAATGTCCGCGAGAATTACTTGGCCTTCGTGACCGACCACATCGGCTAGAAGACCGCAAAGATCGCCTGTACCACCAGCGACATCAAGTACCTTTGATCCCGGTCTTAACGATGTGGTCTCGATGGCGATACGCTTAAAAATTCGGTGGAGTCCAAACGACATCACGTCGTTCATGACGTCGTAACGATCGGCGACGGTTCGAAAAATATTTCCCACGCGTCGGGTTTTTTCGTCAGGCTCGACGAAATCGTAGCCGAAATTCACTCGATCCTCATTCACGATTCGACCTCTGGTTTCCACTGTCCGACGGGAATCGTGGGTAATCGGGACGCATTAGCTGACCGCAATTCAACAATGTATTTTTGCCAGTATTCTTCTTTGTGACGGGATAGATCTGCGAGGTAGTCCCAAGAATAGATGCCGGTGTCGTGCCCATCACTGAAAACAATTCGTAGCGCATAATTCCCAATCGATTCCATCGAATCGATGCCGATGTGTTTCTTTCCCGTTTGTAGCTTCCGTTCTGACTCGGAATGGCCGCGGACCTCGGCCGACGGCGAGTACACCCGTAGAAGTTCTGCCGGTAAAAGCGAGTCGAAGCCATCGGCATAACAAAGTTCGAGCGTTCGGGACGCAGCGTGGTACGTGATGGATTGGGGATTCACGGGCTCACCTACAAGATATACCGCGACAGATCTTGATTGGTAACCAAGCTCTCCAAGTGGTCGTTAACGTAGGCCGTGTCGACGTGAAGTGAATTGGTTGTATCCCCGGCGCTGAACGAAACCTCGTCCATCAGACGCTCCATGACTGTGTGCAACCTGCGTGCACCAATGTTCTCTGTATTTTCGTTTACCTGCCAGGCGAGCTCAGCAATTCGCGTTAGCGCTTCCTCAGTGAAGGTAACCTCGATTCCTTCGGTGCCAAGCAATGCAACGTACTGTTCGATGAGAGACGCATGTGGTTCCGTAAGGATTCGATTGAAATCCGAGGGCGTTAGTGGGTGCAGTTCCACGCGAATTGGTAAGCGTCCTTGAAGCTCGGGTATAAGGTCGGATGGTTTGGCTAGATGGAACGCACCTGAGGCGATGAAGAGAATGTGATCGGTACGGATCATCCCGTACTTAGTCGAAACCGTGCAGCCTTCAATAAGCGGCAATAGGTCTCGCTGGACGCCCTCCCGCGAAACGTCGGCACCGACGTGATCAGACCTCCGGGTGACTTTGTCAATTTCATCTAAGAAGACGATGCCCGTTTGTTCCACGGCTTCAACGGCCTGGGCCTTGATCTCGTCTTCGTTCACCAGCTTTACTGCTTCTTCTTCACGGAGACGACGATAGGCGTCCCGTATTTTTAGCCGGGCACTCTTTGTTTTACCTGTGGGCAGACTCGAGAACATATTTTGCAGCTGGCTGGTCATTTCCTCCATTCCTGGAGGCGCCATGATCTCCACACCTATTTGTGCGGTCTCAACATCAATTTCTATTTCGCGATCATCGAGTTCTCCTTCGCGAAGTTTTTTTCGAAATTTCTGCCGGGTGTCTGAGCCCTTTTTCTCTCCGTTGTCATCACTCGGCGTTGTTCTAGGTTCCGGCAAAAGTGCGTCGAGAATCCGCTCCTCGGCGGCGTCGTCGGCTCGGTGCTGGACCTTTTCCAGCTCGGTTTCACGCAACAATTTTACCGCCACGTCTGCAAGATCACGGACGATCGACTCGACATCTCTACCGACATAGCCGACTTCAGTGAATTTTGTTGCTTCAACTTTCATGAAAGGAGCGTTGGCAAGCCGCGCTAGTCGTCGGGCGATTTCGGTTTTACCCACCCCCGTGGGACCGATCATTAAAATGTTCTTTGGAGTGACCTCCTCCCGTAAATCCTCGTTGAGTTGCATACGGCGCCATCGATTGCGCAAGGCGATCGCGACCGCTCGCTTCGCGTCGTCCTGGCCAACGATGTGGTGGTCGAGTTCGTGGACGATTTCTCGAGGAGTCATCATGATTTAGCGTCGAGAGTCTCGATGGTGGTTGAGTGATTGGTGTAAACGCAGATCTCGGCGGCGATCGCCAGCGCTCTGGAGACGATCTCTTCAGCATTCAGTTCGGTGTTATCGAGCAAAGCCTTGGCTGCAGCTTGAGCATAAGGACCACCCGAACCAATGGCGATGAGTCCGTCTTCGGGTTCTATCACATCGCCGTTGCCGCTGATGATGAGCGAGGATTCTTCATCAGCAACAGCCAGCAAGGCTTCGAGTCGGCGGAGCGCCCGGTCCGCACGCCAGTCTTTTGCTAATTCGACAGCAGCTCGAGTGAGGTTACCCTGATATTTATCCAAGTTAGCCTCGAACCGTTCGAATAGGGTAAACGCATCGGCCGTTCCGCCGGCAAAGCCTGCGATCACACGGTCCTCAGATAAGCGCCGGACTTTCCGGGCATTACTTTTCATGATCGTGTCGCCTAGTGAGACTTGACCATCACCCCCTAGGGCCACTTTGCCTGGTCGACGAACAGATACAATGGTCGTACCGCGAAATTGTTCCATGAGAGCCCATTAACTGACGGGGTCCATCCATAGTGGGGAGCAAAAGCGCGAAATTCAACCGTCGCGAGGAGGACGCTGGAGTACCAGCGCTGATATTTTCTTGGTTCTGAGCTCCGACATGGCCTTGCGGGTTTCGCGGGGGGATGCATACGGTCCCACCAAGACGCGAAACCATCTATCTTCGCCGACCAGCCTGACCTCAGAGGTGGTTGCCGTCAATCCTGCCAGAATCAGCTCTGCGCGCAGCGCATCGGCTTCCTCTTGTTTACGAAATGATCCTGCCTGAAGCAAATATTCTTTTGCGGCCACACTTTTAGTAGTACTCATTTCATAAGGGTTGGTATCCACTGCGACGTCGTTCGTGGGAAGTGTTTCCCAGAATTCGTAGCGCGTGGATGACAAGTCTGGTCCGGGCGTTTTGTTGGTACGCTGTGAACTAGTTGCAGAGCCAAGGATGAGCGATGGAACTAGCGAAACGCCTATCGTACCCAAGATCCCGACTGCGATACCGGCGAAAAAGGACTTGGTGCTAAAGCCGGTGAGTTTAGTTCGACGACCTGTTCGAGCTGATCTTCGTGCGCGACTGTTACGTTTCTGAGCATTGACGGTCATGTGGAAACCATACTATCGATCGGAGATCGTGGTTGAACAAAATTAGAATGTGTCGATAGGATCGACATCGATGGACCAACGGACCGAATTCTGGTTTGGTACTTTGTTCTCGACAGCTTCGAGTGCGCGCTGTATCTCCGACCTGCGGCGCGATACCAACAAGGCCTGATGACGAAAACGACCGCTTTTTCTTGCGAGAGGTGCTGTGACTGGTCCCAACGCTTCAACGTCAAATGTTGCGACGATCGCAAGGAGCTGGAGGAGAAAGGTCTCGGATTCGTTGGGGTTCGATGCGTCGGCGCGAAGCATCGCCATGACGGTGAACGGCGGCAATTGGGCAATTCGCCTGTGCTGCATTTCGGTCTTTGTAAAACCGTCGTACCCGTACTCTGTTAGCGCCACAAGATTGGGATTGGCCGGGTCATAGGACTGTATCCAAACCTCGCCAGGTCTTTCAGCACGCCCAGCGCGACCGGCCACCTGAGTAATGAGCTGGGCGGTACGTTCAGGGCCTCGGAAGTCTGGAGATAGGAAACCGTTGTCGGCATTCACAACGGCAACGAGTGTGACGTTAGGGAGGTGATGACCCTTTGCAAGCATTTGAGTCCCAACAAGAATACGCCTGGACGGGTTGGTTAAGGTAGAGAATAGGTTTTGTAGTTGGGTTTGAGATCGGGTGGTATCCCTGTCCACCCGTAACGTGGGGACATCAGGAAATTCTGTCTTAAGGGTTTGTTCGACGCGTTGGGTCCCTGCACCGAGCGCAACGATTTCCTCGCTCGCGCATTCCGGACATGCGGTTGGAGCTGGGTAGCGACGCAGACAATGATGACATTGAAGTAGTTTCGGTGATTGATGGAGAGTGAGCCGAACATCACAGGCGTCGCACTCGGCCCGCCAGCCACAACGTGAACAACATAGGGTCGGCGCGTACCCGCGTCGATTGATGAAAACCAGGACTTGCGCGTTGTTATTCAAATGCCGTCGTATAACTGTCAGCAACGGTTGGCTTAACCCGCCATTGAGGCGTTCACCCCGGATGTCCACGACGCGAAACGTGGGCATTTTTCGGCTACCGGGTCGCTCAGAAATCCGCGCCATCGAGTACCTTTTTCGGTCGACGTTGGCGATGGTCTCGAGCGACGGCGTTGCACTTCCTAGAACGCACGGAATGCCCAGCATTTGGGCGCGGATGACGGCGACGTCTCTGGCCGAATAGCGCAATCCTTCAGTTTGCTTAAATGAAGGGTCATGTTCTTCGTCTACTACGATTACGCCTAGATCTCGAAAATTCGAGAATATAGCTGAGCGTGTTCCAATGAGGATTTGATGCTCTCCACTGGCGACGCGAGCCCAAGTTCTAAAACGTTCCCGGTCTGACTCCGCGGAATGAATAACCCCGGCTGCGCCAAAACGTTCGACAAAGCGAGCAGTCGTTTGCGGGGTCAGAGCGATTTCGGGAACGAGCACGACGGCTTGTTTCGCCTGCTTCAGCGCGTTTTCAATGACGCGCAGATAGACCTCAGTTTTGCCGCTACCCGTCACACCGTAAAGCGTATGTACCCCGAATTGGTCGAGGTTAGCGGTGATGGCTCGAATGGCCGCGGTTTGTTCCGAAGTAGGTTTGATATCGGAAGGGCTGATTCTGTAGTCGGCTCGTTCGACTTGCGAAATGATCGAGCCTTTTTCCTCGAGTTTCCGGAGTAGTGGGAGCGTAGCCCCAAACTTTCGAGCTTCGTTGGTGGTGACTGGACCTGTCTTTGAAAGAGATTCCCACAATCGACGTTGTCGAGGCGCTCTATCGAGCGACGTCGGAGTTGACTTCCCGACGGCGATCCAGATTAACGTTGGCTCGAATTCAGTGGGATTGCCACGCCGCGCAAGGGTTGGAATTAACGCCGCATATACGGACCCGATCGGATGGTGATAATAATCAGCAAGCCACGATGCAAGTTTTAGCAAGTCCGCTGTGAGTATGGGAGCAGCATCGAGGATATCTTCGATGGGTTTCATTGATCGCGTTGGATGATCCGACAGGGCGGTCACGATACCTATAACGTGGGATTTTCCGAGAGGCACTCGGACCCGTGTTCCCGGTAATGGAGCCGGTAAATCACTTGGTAATGAATACTCAAATGTCGTCCTGAGAGGCCTGGGTACGGCCACGTGTACGACGGAACCTAAGGTTGCGTCCAAATTACCTATTGCCTACACTGCGCCGCCCGATCACAAACGGCTGGACGGTAGCGCTGTGAAAAATGAGGTTCATCCTGAATACTCGGATATCAAGGCCACCTGCAGTTGCGGCAACGTGATCAAAACGCGATCCACCATAGGTCGTGATATCCACCTTGAAGTCTGTTCAGAGTGTCACCCGTTCTATACCGGTAAGCAAAAGATTGTTGATTCCGGTGGTAGGGTAGAACGCTTCCGCCAACGTTTTGGTGACCGGTCGAGTAAAACGCCGACCTGATTTCTCTCATAAGTTCACGAACTTCTGACGCCGCTGGTGTTAGCCTTAGGTTGCCGGAACAAGAAATTCTACGCCGTGAAGCGCACTCTTTTACTCATAACGATTTTGTTCACAGCAACGGGTGCAATGGGCGCCGGCGCCGGCAAGAAAATGTACGACGAGTTCGTCGAGAACGGACAGATATATCCGCATGACGGCTGGCAAGACTACGTAACGAACCTTGGACACAAGTTATTGCAATATGCCTCGGTTACCCCCGAGAAATATAAGTTTATCGTTCTAGACAACTCGCAGATCAACGCATTTGCAACACCAGATGCATTCATATTTGTGAACCGCGGATTGCTTGCTTTTCTGAGTTCGGAGGAACAACTTGCGGCCGTAATCGGGCATGAAATTGGCCATGTTGTAGGCGAGCATGCGCGCCGGCGTAAGGTCGCGAATCTCCTAGGAAAAACCGCCGGAATTGCTGCAGCGATGATAACGGGACGAGGCGAGTTATATGACGTTTCAAACGCTGCCACAACCACCCTATTATCTGGATACGGTCGGGAGATGGAACTAGAAGCGGACCGCTACGGTGCGGAATTTCTCGCTCGGTCGGGGTATAACCCACTTGCCATGATTGAAGTCGTGCAAGTCTTGAAGGACCAAGAATTGTTCTCTAAGCAGGTCGCGAATCAGCCATCCACTTACCATGGACTATTCTCGTCGCATCCAAAAAATGATAAGCGACTGCATGAGGTGGTTGCGTACGCCCAAAGCCAGTTACCGGATCGAGTTACTGAGCAAATTGGAGATTTTTGGTCTTTAATTGATGGATTGGCCTATGGAGACGAAGCCGCGGCTGGGATAGTCAGAGGCCAAACTTTCTATCACGGGGGATTGAGGATTGCGGTCGACTTCCCGAAAAATTGGACTGTGACGAATACCCCATCCCAAGTTTTGGGTAAAGCACCGGGAGGAAAGAAAGAGGCCCAAATAAGCGTTGCTCGGCATGAACCGGTAAAACGTAAAAGTCCGGAAGAATACGTTGTCGATGTCCTGAAACGGGATGACGTTGTTGATGGATCAGAACTCGAACTCAACGGTCTCAAAAACTACGTTGGCGAGCTTGAATCCGAAGATTCCGAAACTCCGATAGAGCTGATTGGCGTCATATATCGAGGCAAGCACGTGTTTTTGTTTCGGGGGGAGGCCGGTCCTAACATCGATGCCGACGCATTCCGTACTGTTTTCATTGAGACGATAAAGACGCTTCGAGGGATGACTGCTGCAGACGTTCAAATGGTGAACACGCGACGCGTAAAAGTTTTAGTCGCGGACCCTCATGACACGTATGCCAAATTGGCACAAAGAACCGCGATTAGGCGGTATCCAGAGGAGTCCTTGCGTCTATTAAATGGGGGTCACCCGCACGGCGAACCTCGCGCCGGAGATTTCGTGAAAATCGTCGAGTGAAATCGAGGCGGCGTTTCGTTTTAGACCTGAAGCCCTTTGGTTTGTTAAGTTAAGTTCGTTCCCGGATCGAACGGTAATGAGAAGGAGCGAGAAAAGTGACTTTGTCTCTATGGTGTCTCGTGATTGTTGCACTGCTGCCGTATGTTCTAGCAGGAGTTGGTGGTTATTTTCGACAAGCTAATCTTGGCGCTGTGGATAACGACAATCCGCGAACCCAGGCCGCGTTATTGGAGGGGGCTGGCGCTCGTGCGTATGCGGCACAGGCGAACGCATGGGAAGCATTAGCGCTCTTGCTGGTTGGGCTGGCGCTGGTGCATTTCACTGGAACTGCGGATCAAGCTGGGACTGCTTCGATGGTTTTTGTGATTGCCCGAATCCTGCACGCATTTTTCTACATTCGCGGTGCTGCGACGCTGCGCTCGTTGAGCTTTTTAGGTGCGTTAGGAGCGTGGATTTGGTTAATTGTCATTGCAGCTTCGGGATAGCTTGGATAACTAGCTAAAAAACGTCCTCGGGCTGCAAAACACTGGGTATCGAGCTACTTTGTGGCCTTACGTTCGAAGTTGGGGCGTCTTCGGCAAAAAAGTACTCGAAGATGGCATCTTCCTGATCAGGAGGGGCGAGGCGCCCAGTTCGTGGATCAATCTTCGCACTGACCACTCCTGCGGGTTGCGCAAACAACGTTTCGGGCGTGTTCTTTAAAGCTTCTCGCATAAAGTCGATCCAAATAGGTAGCGGTATCGTTGAACCGTATTCCGCTGAACCGATGGGTCTGTGATTGCTAAATCCGACCCAGACAGAAGTCACGAGATCTGCATGGAACCCGTTGAACCAGGTATCGGCTGCTTCATTTGTTGTGCCCGTTTTTCCCGATAGATCTGCTCTTTGCAGCTGGAGTGCACCGCGTCCTGTTCCACGTTTAATCACATCGCGGAGCATTGAGTTGATGATAAAGACGTTTCGCTCTTCAACAACGCGTGGCGCACTGTGCGGCGTCGGATCGGTGTCGGATTTGCAAGCGCGACATACTATTGGATGTTTGGGTTCAAAGATGACAGAGCCATCGAGGGCCTCGATGCGCTTGACGATGTGTGGCGTGATTTTGTAACCGCCGTTGGCGAAGATCGCGTAACCACTCGCCATTTCGAGCGGCGTTAACGCCATCGTCCCTCCCCCGATTGCGAGCTGCGTGTTGCGTGGAAAGGTATCGGTTTCGAACCCGAAACGGCGTACGTATCGCATCACCTTGCCGGCACCAACCTCAAGCAGAACACGCATGGATACCAAGTTGATGGAACGGTACAGAGCTTCACGAAGTCGGGTAGGCCCATTGTATTCGCCGCTGTCATTTCTGGGCCGATAGAGTTGCTCGAGATTCTTGTCCTCAAAGACCAAAGGAGCGTCTAGGTATACGCTGGCTGGAGTTACTCCGTGATCAAGAGCTGCAGAATAAACAAAAGGTTTGAAACTCGATCCGGGTTGACGAGCGGCTTGGACCGCGTGGTTGTATTGATTTCGCGAGAAATCAAATCCCCCAACCAACGCTGTTACCGCACCGGAGCGTGGATTAAGGGCAACCAAAGCACCCTGGATATTGGGTATCTGGGCCAGGTGCCACTGCTCGTCTTTTGCTGTTATGTGAATTAGATCGCCTGGGTCGAGGATTTCTCCCGCGGTGCGCGGTGTTCTGCCACGACTGTCCGTGTCGATATACGGGCGCGCCCACCGGTAGCCTTCACGAGAAATGACAACGGTGTTGCCATTAGCACGTAAGACCTGGATAGCGTTGTCGCTGGTTGAAACCACTACGGCGGGTTCAAGTTCACCGATCGGACGACGTGTTTCAAAGCTCTTTAAATAAGGATCCAAGGATTGTTCGTTGGCGGAAATGCGTACGCGACCGTAGGGGCCTCTATAGCCGTGGCGGCGATCATAGGCTTGTAGGTGAGTTCTGACGGCAGTCTGCGCGGCAGCTTGCTGCGCGGCGTCAATGGTCGTGTGCACGACGAAACCGCTATAGATGTCACGTCCATAGCGTTCGATTAGGTCGCGTCGTATCCATTCGGCGGGGTAGGGAGCATCAAGATCGACATCGCGATGGTGAACGTTCGCTGTGATCGGTGCGACGACGGCGGCTGTGTACTGTCGCTTGTTAATGATTCGGTTTTCGAGCATCCGGCGGAGTACTAAATTACGACGTTTTAACGCCCATACCGGGCCATTGATAGGATTCCCGGCCTCTGGACGTTTGGGAATACCTGCCAACATAGCGAGTTGTGGAAGGTTCAGTTGTTGGGCGGGTTTGCCGTAGTAGGTGTATGCGGCAGCCTGAAGCCCATAGGCACGTTTACCAAATGGAACGACGTTGATATAGAGCTCCAGAATTTCCTCTTTCGACAGCTCTTGTTCAATTTTGAGTGCCAATAGCATTTCTTTGAACTTTCGTACGAAGGTCTGTTCGCGGGATAGATCGGCGACGTTACGTGGCAGTTGCATCGTTATCGTTGAGGCACCCGTGAGAACCGTTGAGTTAACCAGCAGCTTTACGACGTCGTTGGCGAGCGAGATCCAATCCACGCCACCGTGTTCGTAAAAGCGTTTGTCTTCGGTGTATACCAGCGCGTCCTTGAAATATTGAGGAATATCTTGCAATTCGATCGGAATGAGCCGGCGGTTACCGAATTCCGCGAGCAATTCGCCTTCGTCGGCGTAAATTCGTAGCGGTGTTTCGAGTTGGTAGTGGCGGTAGGTTTCGGCGTCAGGTATTTGCGGGTCCAAATATAAAAAGACAGCTGCGAAGATCGTCACGCCGCCGCACGAGCCAATGCCGATAAGCCACAACAAATATTTGATGGTTTTCGTGTGCCGCATCATGGCTCTATACACGAGGCCCCTGCATATTTGTCTCATCACGTGATCGACTCAGACAATTCATTTGATGGCGCGCGATCGAATACGTTGAGTGGGGACGAATGTACTCTTGAGCGTTACGTCGCGCTAGAACGCCTTCAATATTCGTACTTGATGTCCCGAAAACGGCTTTTCACCGCACTTGTTGATGCCTTGGTCGTTAACGAAACGTTTCGCCAGACGGATACAGATCGTGGCAAATGCGTGGTCGCGAATTGGACTAAACGTTTGCTGTGTGCGTGGAACGCACAGGGTAAAATCGACCTGGCATCTTTGACGAGGTTGTCATGAAACATACAAGCGTCTTTCTAGTCGGTCTTATGGCCGTCGGGAAGTCGAGCGTCGGAAGACAACTCGCGGACGAGCTCGGATATTCGTTCTACGATTCTGACCGTGAAGTCGAAATCCGTGCGGGTGCAGAGATCGCTTGGATATTCGATGTCGAAGGTGAGAATGGGTTTCGGGAGAGGGAAATTCAGGTCATCAACGAGTTAACACCTATTGATCGGATCGTCCTCGCGACGGGAGGTGGCGTGGTCTTACGTGAAGAGAATCGGCGTGTACTTTCCAATCGAGGGTACGTTGCCTACCTTACAAGCCCAATAAGTCTTTTGGTGGAGCGTACTCGAAAGGACCGTAGAAGGCCGTTGTTAAGGGATGTGGACCCCGCGGCAACACTGGAGTTGTTCGCGCGCGAACGGGGACCTTTGTACGAGAGCGTCGCGGATCGGACGTTCATGACGGACGGATCAAGCATCCGAAAAGTCGCACGAGAGGTTGCTCAGTGGCATCGGGACGCCCTTGAAAAGGCGGAATCGTAGGATGGTTGCACGCGTTGACATCGTTTTAAACGAGGATCGCGGATATCGAGTCCTAATCGGGTCGGGGGCGATAAGCAGCAAGGCATCTTGGCTCGACGCGCTTGGTTCCAAGGTGGCGGTGATAACGAATGCAACCGTCGCGGACTTGTATCTAGATACTTTGACTTCCGCGATAGACCGAGATCTGGACGTGATCGAAATCGGTGATGGTGAAGAATTCAAGAGTCTCAAGACATTTTCCCAAGTGATCGATCGTCTCGTCGACGGCGGTCACAACCGCGATAGTACGATCATTGCTATGGGCGGCGGTGTTGTCGGGGATGTCGCAGGCTACGTGGCGGCGAGCTACCAACGAGGCATCGGGTATGTGCAAGTACCAACCACGTTGCTCGCTCAAGTCGATTCGTCGGTGGGTGGAAAGACGGCCGTCAACCATTCGTCGGGGAAAAATTTAATCGGTGCCTTTTATCAACCGAATCGGGTTGTTGCGGATACGGATACGCTTAATTCGCTCCCGGATCGAGAATATTTAGCGGGAATTGCTGAAGTTATTAAATACGGGGTAATAGGCGATCCGGCGTTTCTTGGCTGGCTGGAAGCGAATGTGGAAGCCCTGTGTGCCCGGGAGCAGAGTGCCATGGAATATGCGATCTGCCGATCTTGTCAACTAAAAGCGGCAATCGTTGTTGAGGATGAGCGCGAAATAGGCGTCAGGGCGAAGTTGAACTTCGGCCATACATTTGCCCACGCCATAGAAACGGTGACAGAATTTAGGTCCTATTTACACGGAGAAGCCGTCGCGATTGGCATGGTCATGGCGGCGGATTTGTCGGTGCGAATGAATCTCTGTCAGTCCGACGCCGCGGACCGAGTTAGGCGTTTGATCGAGGTGTATGGACTGCCCGTGGTGGCTCCCAAGTGCCCCGCCTCACTGATGCTAGAGGCCATGGCAATGGATAAAAAAGTGATTGGAGGGCGAATGCGGTTTGTGTTGGTAAAACGAATCGGAGAAGTATCTGTTGAAAGTGATGTTCCTCAGGGAAAACTAGAGCAAACGCTCGCTGCAGGGACGAACTCGTCTCGGGGCTAAAGCCCCGTGACGATGCCTTACCCCGGTAATACTGAAGATCCCATCAGGTGTCGATCGATGGACTGAGCAGCCTCTCGCCCTTCGTTGATAGCTCTAACGACAATGTTCTGACCACTCCGACAGTCACCTGCCGCGAAGACCTTGGAGATACTTGTTTGATACGTGCCTTTATCCGCGGCGTAGTTAGATCTTTGATCTAGATCTACGCCGAGGGCTTCGGATAAATAATGTTCCGGCCCTAAAAAGCCCATCGCCAAAATAATCAAATTGGTGTCCCAAGTCCGTTCCGAATTGGGTAAGGCTGTGCGTTGCCCTCCCGTGTAATCAAGATCGACGGTTTTAATGCCCACCACATTACCGTGACCATCGTCGATAAATTCAAGCGAATCGATCGCCCATGTTCTTGGGTCACCACCAAATCTCGCCGCCGCCTCTGCGTGGCCGTAGTCCACCTTAAAAACCACGGGGTCCTCGGGCCAGGGGTTAGTTGGCGATCTTTCCTTGGGGGGCGAAGGAAATACTTCGAAATTGGTCAGCGAACGACAGCCGTGTCGGAGACATGTACCTAGACAATCGGTGCCCGTATCGCCCCCACCAATGACGATGACGTCTTTATCGTGCGCGTCAATGTATTGGCCATCCTCTAGATTCGAACTTAAAAGGCTGCGCGTATTTTTCGTCAGAAAATCCATCGCAAAGTGGATACCATTCAAATTCCGACCGGGTATCGGTAGGTCTCGAGGCGTGGTTGCCCCGGTGGTTAAAAGAAGCGCGTCGTTTTCTGCGATGAGCTTCGATACGTCAAACGTGTTACCCGAACCGTCTCCAACGTCGATTCCGGTCTTGAATTCAATACCTTCATGTCGGAGAAGGTGGATACGTCGTTCGACGACCGCTCTTTTTTCGAGCTTCATGTTGGGTATCCCGTACATCAACAAGCCACCGATTCGATCGGCTCGTTCGTAGACGATTACCGAATGGCCAACGCGATTTAGTTGCGCTGCCGCTGCTAAGCCCGCGGGTCCGGATCCGACTATGGCTATAGATTTTCCCGTTCGAGAAAGTGGAGGTTGCGGGGTTACCCACCCTTCTTCGAAGCCTCGGTCGATGATTGCCATCTCGATGTTCTTGATGGTGACGGGTGGATCGGTAATCCCAAGTACACAACTTCCCTCGCATGGCGCAGGGCATACTCGCCCAGTAAATTCCGGAAAGTTGTTGGTTGCGTGTAATCGATCGAGGGCGTCACGCCATTGGCCTCTGTATACGAGATCGTTCCATTCTGGAATAAGGTTGTGTATGGGACAGCCGGCTCTACCAAGACGATGTTCGTGAGGCGCGTTGGATTGGCAAAAAGGGACGCCGCAATCCATGCAGCGGGCCCCCTGTTTCTCAAGGTGGGCTGTGCCCGGTTGCGTATAGATCTCGTCGAAGTCGAGAAGACGTGTGTTCGTGTCTCGGTACGGAGCAGCTTCGCGTTGAAATTCGATAAAACCGGTAGTCTTACCCATGATTAGCTGTCTGTTGTATGGCCATGGTTAATTAGCCCAACCACCCTCGTTCTCTGCAATCTCTGCAGCTATTTTCTGTTCTTCAAGCACCCGCTTGAAGTCAGTGGGCATTACCTTAATGAATGCGCTAACGGATCCAGCCCAGTCGTCGAGCAATGCATTTGCTTTAGTCGAACCTGTATAGATTGCGTGTTTATCGATCAATGCCTTTAATGCGTCGACGTCACCTCGTTCCTCTACCCTTTCGAGTTCAACCATATCTGTATTGCAGTGACTGGAGAACGATCCGGCTGGATCGTATACGTACGCGGTACCACCGCTCATGCCGGCGGCAAAGTTTCTACCTGTCGGACCAAGGACGACGACCATTCCCCCGGTCATGTACTCGCAACCATGGTCTCCGACACCCTCAATGACGGTATGAGCTCCACTATTACGAACGCAGAAACGTTCGGCCGCTAGACCTCGAAAGAAACATTCGCCCGCGGTTGCTCCGTATAAGGCAACGTTGCCGATTAATACTTGCTCTTCTGCGACAAAACGGCTTGCTTTAGGTGGATAAATGATCAGTCTTCCGCCTGAAAGCCCTTTGCCGACATAATCGTTGGCATCGCCCTCGACTTCGAGTGTGACGCCCTTAACAAGCCAAGCACCAAAGCTTTGTCCGGCACTGCCCTTGAATTTAAAGTGGATGCTGTCGTCGGGCAGCATCTCCGCTCCTCGCCGACAAATGATCTTGTTGGACAGCATCCCGCCGACGACTCGATTTGTGTTCCGGATATCGAGTTCAGCGCGAACCCTTGTACCGCTGGCGAGCGCGGGTTCGGCGAGTTCGATGAGCCTGTTATCAAGCGCGTGTTCCAAACCGTGATCTTGTTCGTGGATGCAAAAAACACCGAGACAATTTTCGGGTTCTTCTGCTTTGCTGAGTATCCGTGACAGATCGAGGTCTTTTGCTTTCCAGTGGCTGACCGCGGGGTCAACGTCCAACACATCAACTCTCCCAATCATCTCGTTGACGGTACGGAAGCCAAGCTCGGCCATGAGCAAGCGCAGTTCCTTTGCGACCATGAAAAAGTAGTTCACGACATGCTCGGGTGCCCCTGCAAATTTCTTGCGCAGCCCGGGATCCTGCGTCGCGATGCCAACGGGACAGGTATTTAAATGGCATTTGCGCATCATGATGCAGCCGAGCGCCACTAAGGGGGCGGTCGCGAAACCAAACTCCTCGGCCCCAAGGCAGATGGCAATGGCTACGTCTCGTCCAGTTTTCAACTGTCCATCGGTCTGCAGCACCACACGTGAACGCAAATTGTTCATCACCAGTGTTTGATGAGCTTCAGCAACACCAAGTTCCCAAGGCACGCCTGCGTGCTTGATAGATGTTAAAGATGACGCGCCCGTACCACCGGTATCACCCGCAATGACGAGGTGATCACTCCGCGCTTTCGTGACCCCGGCCGCGACTGCACCGACGCCGATTGCCGCTCCCAATTTGACACTGATACGCGCCGAAGGGTTCGCATTCTTGAGGTCGTGGATAAGTTGTGCGATGTCCTCGATCGAATAAATATCATGGTGAGGTGGTGGGCTGATTAACCCAACGCCTGGAGTTGAGTGCCGGATGCTGGCTATGTAGTCGTCGACCTTACTGCCTGGTAATTCGCCCCCCTCACCGGGTTTCGCGCCCTGAATGATCTTGATTTGCAGTTCGTCTGAATTGGCCAGATAGTTTGCTGTCACGCCAAAGCGACCGCTGGCGACTTGCTTGATTGCGGACCTCTTAGAATCGCCATTCTCCATCGGTTGAAAACGATCAGGATCCTCACCTCCCTCACCGGTATTGGACTTGCCCCCAACTCGATTCATTGCGATGGCGAGCGATTCGTGCGCTTCGGCAGAAATTGAGCCAAAACTCATTGCACCCGTGGCAAAGCGCGGGATGATCTCGGTCTCCGGCTCGACTTGTTCAAGGGGGATAGCGACGGTCGCCGTCGTTTTGAACGACAACAAACCTCGAAGATTCGCCTCTCGAGTATTGGTTTTGTTGACGTGGTCGGCAAATCGCCAGTAAGCCTCTTCATTGTTTGTTCGCGCAGCCGATTGAAGGTCGGCCACCGCCTTCGGATCCCACATGTGGCGGTCGCCTCCGGGCCGCCAATGAAAGTCGCCCGGGTTAGGCAGGACAGGCTCGGCAACCGAATTCCGACCAGGGAAACCGATTGCGTGACGTCGTTGCATTTCCTCTGCAAGTACCTCAAATCCTGCACCTTCGACGCGACTCGCCGTCCCGGTAAAGGCTCGATCGATGACTTCCTCGGCAAGGCCGACGGCCTCAAAGATTTGTGCTCCTTTATATGACTGCAGGGTTGATATCCCCATCTTCGCCATGACTTTGAGCATGCCTTTGCCGGATGCCTTCTTGTATGCCTCGACAACATCGTCGTCATCGCGGATGTGAGCTGCGTCTTCAAGATACCCATCGCGACGGGCCTGCCATAGCGCCTCGAACGCCAAGTACGGGTTGACGGCGTCCACACCGAAACCAACTAACAGACAATGGTGATGGACTTCTCGCGCTTCACCTGTCTCGAGAACGATACCAATACGTGTACGTGCGTGATGATGGACGAGATGATGGTGTACGGTCCCGACGGCAAGGAGGGCGCTTATGGCGACGTGGCCTTTATCGACTGCCCGGTCAGATAGCACGATGAGTTTGAATCCGCCGCCAATGGCGTCGATTGCTTCGGACGCGATACGGTCCAACGATGCCAGTAAGCCATCCCGTCCAGATCCCGTTGGAAACGTGATATCGATGGTTTTGGATTTCCAACCGCGGTGGTCGATGTGTTTCAGTAACGAGAGTTCTTCATTGGATAGGACAGGTTGCGGAATACGAAGGCGATGAGCGTGTTGAGGCGTTGTGCTGAGCAAGTTTTCTTCAGGCCCGATATAACATTCCAAAGCCATGATCACTTCTTCCCGGATTGAATCAACGGCCGGATTGGTGACTTGCGCAAACAGCTGTTTGAAGTAGTCGTAAAGCATACGTGGCTTATCCGACATGACGGCTAAGGCCGCGTCATTGCCCATCGAACCGAGAGGGTCCCTTAATTCTCTGACCATCGGAAGCAGCATAAATTGGAGTGTTTCGACCGTGTAGCCGAATGCCTGGCAGCGGACGAGAACCGAATCGACATCGAGACCTGGTACCGGTTTTTCTGAAGCGAGATCGGTCAATTCAATGCGCTCATTCGCAAGCCATTCGCCGTATGGCTGTCGTTGAGCCCAATCCGATTTGATTTCTTCATCCGGAATCATGCGGCCCGCTTCGAAATCGATGAGGAAAATGCGACCGGGCTGCAGCCGACCTTTTTCGACCACTCGCTCGGGCGGTATATCGACCACGCCGACCTCCGATGCCATGATGCATTTGTCATCGTCTGTAATGTAGTAACGAGAAGGTCGCAGGCCGTTTCGGTCGAGGACAGCTCCAATATAGGTTCCATCCGTAAAAGCAATTGATGCGGGTCCGTCCCATGGTTCCAATACACACGAGTTGTACTCATAGAACGCTCTTTTCTCGGGAGACATAGTGGTGTGTTGCTGCCACGCCTCAGGGATCATCATGAGGACGGACTCTTGCAGGGTCCGTCCCGTTAGACTCAAGAATTCAAGAACATTGTCGAACGTGCCGGAGTCCGAACAGTCGGGTTCAACCACTGGGAAGAGCTTCTGTAGATCGCTACCAAAGAGGTCGGATTGCATCGTCCCTTCACGAGCATTCATCCAATTCTTGTTACCGAGCAACGTATTGATTTCGCCGTTATGGCTCATAAATCGGTTCGGCTGAGCTCGATCCCAGGAGGGAAAGGTGTTGGTAGAAAAACGCGAATGGACCATGGCTAGATGTGTTTGGTAGTCCTTATCAGCGAGATCAGGGAAGAAGTTATACAGTTGGTGTGGCGTCAGCATGCCTTTGTAGATAATGACCTTGGTCGAAAGACTACAAACGTAAAACAACGATCGTTCGACGAGCTCTTCGTTAGAACGTAATTGGTGCGTTGCATGCTTTCGGATTAAGTACAGTTTGCGCTCGAGCGCGTCTCCTTCAAGCCCGTCGTCCGATGCGATAAAGACCTGTTCCATTGCTGGCATCGCTGCCCGAGCTGCGTCGCCGATATCGGCCTTATCTGGCTGTATGGGGAGTTCTCTCCACCCGACAAGGCGCTGACCGGCTTCTACGATGGTAGATTCAAAAACTTGCTTGCAGCGTGCTCGCTCCTCCGGATCACGTGGCAGGAATACGACACCCGCGCCAAATGCACCGTCCTGGGGTAACTCGGTGCCCAACGCATCACGGACGACACGCCGCAGAAAATGAATGGGCAAGCCAGTAAGGATACCCGCACCATCCCCTGTGTTTTTCTCGTAACCCAAGCCGCCGCGGTGGACCATGCAGCAATTCATGTTGTTGGCATCATCCATGATTACGCGGCTCGCTCGGCCCTTGATGTCGCAAATGAATCCAACGCCGCAGGCATCTTTCTCAAGAGCGGGATCGTAGAGACCACGCCGAGGAGGCATACCGAGAGTAAGCTGTTGCGAGAGCTCATTCATGCGCTGCTTTTTTGCCTCCAGTAAGGCGAGCAGCACCTGGCCGACTTACGCGGTTATTGCGCTCGCCCGTAAAACTTGCCTGAGAGTCCTTCCATCCCCATCCTCGGGCTGCCACAGGGTCGCGGGGGGACTAAGGACGTTCTCAAAAATAACTAGTGTTATCAAGTGTTAAGCGGAATCGGGTTGACCGCGTTCCAAATTGGCGCGGATTCGGTACCAGGCTCAATAAAACGACTGAAAATCGAGGCGCCTGTACAGTACACGGGCCGGCTCATTGTCTTCGGCGACCTGCAAATAACCGGTTTCTGCACCGTGCTCCGATCCGCAACGCAGGAGGTTTAAGCTCAGCTTGGGTCCTATCCAAAGCAACTAATCCGGGCGTGGATGGTATTCGGAAAAAGGTCGGCAGATTTTCTCGTCTGCAGGTATTTTCGCAATAACGAAATTTTTTTCAAGCAAGGGTTGTGTCCCTCGGTAGACGGGAACGATGGAATTGCCGCGTTTGCTATAACTGCCCGAGAATCTTAGAAGCCAAAAATCTAAGAGAACTTGTTGAAATGCCGGTCGAGTGTTGAGATTAGCTTCTTCGAACCGGCGGATTAGTTGGCTCGAGGAACAGGTCAAGAAGCCCTCCATTTTGGCGTAACGGCGTTGGTCATCGGAATGATTAGACACCGCGTATTCGATCGCCGCTGTTTTTTTGAAAAGTATGCTGACGCCAAACAAAATTTATCCGGTCCGTGCCATCATCCAGGCATGGAAGGCGTAACGTTTCCGATCGTCGTACATACGTTGATCTTCGATGAAGGGGGTCGACTGTTGTTACTCCGTCGAAAGGGAACGGGGTTCATGGATGGATACCTAGGACTGCCCGGAGGGCACCTCCAAGCGGGCGAAACCGTGTCCAACGCGGCAATGCGGGAATGCAAAGAAGAAGTCTGTATCGAGGCAAAAGCGATACAGCCACTGGTCGTTATGCCGTTCATGGGTGGCGTTGACTTCATTTTCGAAGCACATGAATGGACTGGTGTAGCAGAGATCGGGGAACCCGACAAGTGTTCAGAAATTGGCTGGTTTGTCCCGGAGACGCTACCGCGCGATGCTGTCCCGTTTGTGCCGAAAGCACTCGAGTTACGAAGGCAAAAGGTCTGGTATCACGAATATTTCGACTAAGGGATTGTACGCATTGGCATTCGAACAAGGTTAGAATCCGCCGCCTTTTGGGGCGCACGAATAGAGGGGGTGAAAGAACCATGACGGATCCAGTACGCATTACGGTAACCGGGGCAGCTGGCCAGATCGGTTACGCGTTGGTTTATCGGATAGCGTCGGGCGCGATGCTTGGCGCGAAACAACCGATCGTCTTGCAACTTCTTGAGATTCCCCCCGCGATGGACGCGCTTGAAGGCGTCGTGATGGAACTCGATGACTGCGCGTTTCCCCTGCTGCACGCCGTTGAAACCTCGGATGATCCGGATGTTGCATTTCGGGACACGGATATCGGCCTGCTCGTAGGATCGCGACCGCGGGGTCCAGGCATGGAACGCAAGGAACTACTCGAAGCCAATGCGGCGATTTTTTCCGTGCAAGGCAAAGCGCTCAATGATGGTGCGTCGCGAAACGTTAAGGTACTCGTGGTAGGAAATCCGGCCAATACGAATTGCCTCATTGCGCAACGAAATGCGCCCGATCTCGATCCCAAGAACTTTACGGCCATGACTCGCCTTGACCATAACCGTGCCATCGCCCAACTTGCGTCCCGGACTGGCCATTCGGTTAGCGAAATCAAAGGCGTGTCGATCTGGGGAAATCACTCGGCGACCATGTATCCGGATTTGCATTCAGCCACGGTGCAGGAAAGCCCTGTGATGGACCTCGTCGATATGGATTGGTACAAAAACGATTTCATTCCGACTATTCAGCAACGCGGCGCCTCTATTATCGAAGCGAGGGGCGCTTCAAGCGCGGCGTCGGCCGCCAATGCCGCCATCGATCACGTACACGACTGGATCGATGGTACGAGTGAGGTCGTTAGCATGGGTGTATTCAGCGATGGAAGTTACGGCATCGAAGAGGGGCTGATCTATTCCTTCCCTGTCATTTGCGAAGACGGCGATTGGCGCATTGTTCAAGATCGCCCGATCAACGAGTTCAGTCGCCAAAAAATGACCGATACAGAGAACGAATTAATCGAAGAACGTGACGCCGTGGCGCATCTTTTCTGAGGGGCTATTCGGTCCTGACTCTGGCCGCGGCTCTTAGAGCTTTTCTTTGCGCTTTCCTTTCCTCGCCCTTGAGTCGAAGTTTTTCTCGATCTTCGTTGCGCACCTCGAGGTAACGTTCGCGCCAGGTTTCGTCACCGGCCCACTGGAATGGACTGGCGACCGTTGATCCAGCCGTTGTCGCCTCTTCGAGAACATCGAAGCTGTGGGATACGACGGAGTGCTGCATCTGCGTGTCATATGGCTTACCACAGGGATTGCCGAGAGGGAAATCGGTGAATAGGAAACGGGGCACGCCGCAATGTTCAACGATATCTCGCGCAGACCCAAGAATAACCGTTGGCATTCCGTTAGCTTCGAGGTGCCGGGCGATCAAACACACGGTTTGATGGCAGACAGGTCACAATGGGACGAGAAGCGCGATGTTGGCATTGTCCTGGAGACAACGATCAAGGATTTCTGGAGCGTCTGCTTCCATCGTTCGGCGATGACTGTATTCAGTTGGTGCGCAATAAAAGTTTGTGCAAATGGAACCGATCCGGTGGTCTCGCACCAATTGCTTTAATGTCTCTAACGGGAAGTAGGACCCAAGATCGTTCAAATGCGTCGCTTGCCTATCCCAGGAAAGGTCGTTGGCGTAAAGCCTTTCGGGAATTTTCGAGGTTGTTTGTATGGCGACTTCGCGAACGTCGTCGGCGTCGCGATCGTAAAGCGCCGCCGTGGTGATGAGGGCGATTCTGGACTCTCGAAGCGGACGGACGAGCGGTGTAAACGGAATTTCATCAAAGTGCGCCCACGTGTACGGAACCTCAAAGCCTTGGGCTTCGTAGTACGCACGTGTGCGTGCCATGTATTGAACGGCTTGACTCATCATGTGCAATAAATCATACACTCAGACAACGAGGTTATGGGGGACGTTCAAATGGCGGGACCACTAGAGGGAGTCTGTGTCATAGAACTTGCGTTAGCGATTCAAGGCCCGGCAGTGGGGTTTTTCTTCAGCGCCATGGGGGCGGACGTGGTCAAGGTTGAACCGCCGATGGGCGATGCGAGTCGATACCATCGAGGCGTCAACAACACCCTACCCGCCGCAGCGTACGGTTCGCAGTTCGTTGCGATGAACAAGGGGAAACGCTCGGTTTCCGTGGACCTAAAAACGGATTTGGGGCTAGAGGTGATGGAACGGTTGCTGGCGGGTGCCGATGTGTTTGTGAGCAATTATCGAGCGTCTGCGTTAGCCCGCATGGGGCTTGAACTAGAAGAGGTTACGAAGCGATATCCGAGACTGGTTGTGGGCCATGTGAATGGATTCGGACCCAAAGGACCTGAAGCGGATAAGGCCATGTTGGATGGAGCAGCGCAGGCGCGAGGGGGTATTACCGGTCTTTCGGGGGTGGGCGGCGAAGTTCCCATGCCGCCGGGGGCTACCGTTGCGGATCATGCGGGGGCGATGCAAACGGCGCTCGCCTGTGTCACGGCATTGTGTGCGCGCGCAAAAACGGGGCGTGGGCAGCTCGTTCAAACGTCTTCGTTGGGAGCACAACTGTGGCTACAAATGTGGGAGTTGCAGCACTCGTTCATGACGGGTGTACCCCTCACCCGTGAAGGTTCGCATCATCCGAACCTCAAAGCGCCATACGGTGTGTACATGACTAGAGATGATGTGCCCATCATGTATGTGGCTGCGATGACCGACGTGTCATGGACCGCGTTTTGGTTGTTTGTCGACATGCCCGAGGCGTTGCTTCTTGAGCAATGGGACACGCCAGGAAAGCGAATCGGAGTTGCGGGATCTGATGATGGATTGGCCGAAATTCGCGATCTCATGACGACAGCGATTGCACTTCATACGATGGAAGAGTGGGAAGCGTTTTTCTCGACCGAACCGGAGATCATTTGGGAGCGGGTTCGTAATCACGAGGAAGTCCGTACTGATCCACAAAACATCGCTAACGACTACGTGGTCGATATCGATCTGCCGGGGTCAGGAAAAACATCGACTGTAGGGACGCTTATGGCGTTCAGCGATACCCCAACCAAAGCTGCAGGCCCACCGCCGCCACTGGGAGAACACACTGAAGAGGTGATGGCGGCGCTCGGTTTCGACTCAGCAGAAATCAAAAGCGTGCGGGATCACTCCGAAGCTGAGAAGGAAGCTATGTTGATTGCGCTGCTTGGTGACAATTGATTTTGTACAATCTCGGCTCAAGCGAAGGATAGGGGTAGCGGTGATGGCAGCCTTAGCGGCAGGTAAGCGATTAAAAAGTGCAGTTTGTGCGACGGAAATTATGGTCATTGCGGCGCCCGATGGGGAGGTCGAGTTGGAGTGCGGTGGTGTACCCATGACGGACGGGGAGGGCAATACCGGGGGCAGTGTCGATGCTAACTATGCTGAAGGCACGGCATTGGGCAAGCGTTACGTAAACGAAGACGGTGGCCTTGAGCTGTTGTGCGTCAAACCGGGTGATGGCTCGCTATCGACGGGCGGAGAAGCACTGAAGGTCAAGGACGCCAAGAAGTTGCCTAAGACGGACTAGTATTACTCCGTGTCCATTCGATCGTGAAGGTCGAGAAGCGGGCTCGAAGATACCGGTACGAACGGAAGAAGGACCGACCATGAACATCATGATGCTGTTGGAGATGGCCGTGTCCGGGTGTCCGGAAAGGGTCGCTTTTGTTGATCCAGAGATGGACGCATCGATCAGTTACCAAGAACTCTTTGATTCGGCGGGCAACATAGCTTCGATCCTTGGAGCCACGGATGTCGCGCGGTTTGCGATGCTCGACGTCTCTAATATCGGTATCCCCATCGGCCTCTTTGCGAGCAGTTGGGCTGGAATACCCTATGTACCTCTCAACTATCGCCTCACCGATCCTGAGATCGAAAGCCTTCTCGACCGAATTACCCCGGCGTATCTGGTCACCGAACCGGAGAGGGTCGCAGGGTTCCACGATCGGAAGGGGGTCCAAGTATCGTCTCGCAGCGATTTTGTTGCGCTTGCTCGTGAAACGGAGGGAACACCGGATGCCTGGTCGATGGACCCTGAAGACACGGCCGTTTTGCTGTTCACCAGCGGAACGACGGGGGCGCCAAAAGCTGCCGTACTGCGACAAAAACACCTCGTATCGTACATTCTCGGATCAGTCGAGTTCATGGGAGCTGACGAAGAGGAGGCAGCGCTGGTGTGCGTTCCGCCGTACCACATTGCTGGGATTGCAGCAGTCTTAAGCTCGGTTTATTCCGGTCGAAGAGTCGTTCAACTGGCGAATTTCAGTGCCGAGAAATGGGTTCAGTTAGCGCGTGACGAGAAGATCACGACGGCGTTCGTTGTGCCGACCATGCTCTCGCGTATTGTCGAAGAGCTTGCTGGTGCCACGAACGCGGACATGCCGCATCTGCAGTCGCTTTCATACGGTGGCGGAAAAATGCCGCTCTCAGTGATTCAGCGCGCGATGGAATTATTTCCGGGGACCGATTTTACGAATGCCTATGGACTCACCGAAACGAGTTCAACCATTACCGTTTTGGGACCGGATGAACACCGACTTGCCTCCGCGAGCGATGAGGAAGACGTCCAGCGTCGCTTAGTTTCGGTAGGCGCTCCACTACCCGGTATCGAACTTGAAATACGCGACGAGGAGGGAGCCGTGCAACCTGCTGGTTCGCGTGGAGAGATCCACGTACGAGGCGAGCAAGTCTCGGGGGAATATGAAGGGCGTGGAAGCGTCGTCGATAGCGATGGCTGGTTCCCGACCCGAGATGCTGGTTTCGTTGATGGCGAAGGTTTCCTGTTTATCGATGGACGAGCAGACGATGTTATTGTCCGGGGCGGCGAAAACATGTCCCCGGGCGAAATTGAGGACGTCCTACTCGAGCATCCGGCGGTCAGCGATGCTGCGGTGGTGGGTATCCCGAGCGAAGAATGGGGTGAAGCCGTGGTCGCCGCTATCGTTATTTCGGATGCGGTGACGACGGAAGAACTGCAAGCCTGGGTCAAAGACCAAATGCGTTCGTCTCGCGTGCCGGAGCGGCTGGAATTCTGGGACGAACTGCCTTACAACGAGACTGGGAAATTACTCCGTCGGGTAGTAAAAGAAAGGCTAGCGCAGCTGATCGATTAGGTGGGAGGGCGATCTACGATGACGCCCGAACTTTCTAGTTCTAGGATTCTTTCGTCCGAATAACCCAGCCACTCGCTTAGTATCTCGTGATTGTTTTCCCCTAACTTTGGGCAGGACGTCCAGTCGGCGCTCGAAATCCCGTTCATTTTGATTGGATTTCCGGGAATGGGGGTCGGTCCGCGCTCGATCGGTACGAAAAAATTACGAGCGATGGTCTGTGGATCGGACGTCATATCGGGTGTGGCACTCACCGGGCCAGCTGGGATATTTGCTTCTTGGAGAATAGCTGTCGCCTCGGTTTTACTGTAACGCTGTGTCCACGTTTCGATTAGCTGATCAATTGTGTGATGTGTCTCGACGCGTTCTTCGAGACCTGCGGTCGCATCAAGGGATCCTGGGATTGTCGTGCAGATCGCTTGCCAATCCCGATCGTCTCGGCAAGCAATGGCTACCCAGTCGTCGTTTCCAGCACAACGGTAAACGCCGCAGGGGGCCATGTTGGGATGACGGTTACCGAACCTTTCCACCGATTCACCTAGCTGATGTTCAATCAGCCAAGGTCCACAAAAGGCAGTCGCTCCTTCGTGTAGGGACATTTCGACCAGCGCGCCACGCCCAGTTTGCTGGCGCCTTCGTAATGCCGTTACGACGGCCGATGTTGCGTTGAGGGCGGCGATCGGGTCGGGCAACGCCATTGCCGTGTTCCGCGGTTCATCGGGCCCGTACCCCATGACGTCGGTCAGCCCGGAAAGCGGTTCGACCGTCGGTCCGAAAGCCACGCGATTTCTATAGGGTCCGTCCATACCGTAACCGGGCATGCTGACGTAGATGATTTTCGGGTTCGCTTCGGATAGCACCGGATAATCGAGACGCAAAGAAGGCATCGCCCGAGCGCTGAAATTTTCCATGACGACGTCTGCGTTTTTCACGAGTTCCAGAAACGTGGCCCGTCCTTCACCGGTCTTGAGGTTTACGGCCACACTCTTCTTATTGCGCTGTAATTTTACGAATACGGCGTTGACGTTGTAGGGATCGTCTCCGGGAGTACCACCGATCCAACCCCCGATTGGTGTCGCCCGACCGTAACTGCGGGGTCCTCGACCTGTAGGTGATTCAATCTTCACAACGTCTGCACCCAAGTCGGCGAGGATGCGGGTTGCAAGGGGTCCCGCCCAAACGTGCGTTAGATCGAGGATGCGGATCCCGTTTAATGGTCCTTTAGCCATGGGCTGATTCGGGCTCGGTAAGCTGAAGCTCAGTAAGAGCATCCCCGTGGATCTTCCACGCGGGTCGGGGCGATTGGATGGTCGAGCGTCCGTTGGTGACGGAGTGCCAAAACTCGCGTTGTTTAAGGTGCGGGTCGTCTAATACTTCGGACAGGGTGTGCACCACACCGACGGGGACTCGACATTCAGCGGCCCGATGTTCGATCTCGGAGCGGGTCATGTGCGCAATCGTGTCTGCAATGATTCTGTGCAGTACGTCCCGGTTTTGCGAACGAAGATCGTTACTTTTGAAACGCTCGTCGATGAGTAGTTCGGGACGCTTTAAGAAAATGGCGAAAGCGTCCCAAAAGGTTGGAACGATGTTGAGATATGCCCAACCGTCCATACACCGGAATAAGTTGGTCGGCACGACGGTCCAGAAGTCGTTGCCATGTCTGGATCGAATGGTCTTGGCACAGTGCCACATCACTGTGGTGAACTGACTCAACGCCATCACGACCTCGAGCATGCCGATGTCGATAGTGTTTTTCTGCTTAGCGATACGACATGCATTGGCCGCCGTGTAAGCGAACGCTCCACTTTGAAATTCCGGATAGTGCCCGGGCAACGTAAGCGGTGCGCGATCCGGATCTCCCATTAGGTTTGTATACCCACCCATCGCCAAGATCACGCTAGGGGTTGCTTGCCAGTTGCGCTTGGGACCGGTCGCGCCAAACGGCGTGATCGAAACCTTGACTGGAGTCTGCCAGCCGTTAAATCCAAGCGCTACAAGCGAATCTGCGGTAGCGGCCTCCGCAATAACAATATCCGCTTCAGCTGCGAGTTGAGCGATTAAGCTGGGATCGCTGGTATCGACGCGGCGCTTGGCGGCATGCAGGTAGTAATCAGAGGCGGCTTGACTGACCCAACCCGGGGACGCCGGCGGCGATTCGATCCGGACGACGTCGTATCCGGATTGTGCAAAAAGCCGCCCGCAATAGCCGGCCGCAAAACCACCGATTTCAAGTACGCGATCCATCGTATAGGTCAGTTAATCGACGATCTCATCGACCAATCCCCATGACATCGCAGTTTCGGCGTCGATGCGTGCACCGGTCAACGCCCAAGCCGCCATTCGATGGCGGCCGATTCGTGGAAGGATGCTCGCGGTGCCACCCGCGCCAGGAATGAGGCCCATGGATACCTCTGGCAACTCGAAAAAAGCATCTCGCCGGGCACGCACCTGGTGTGCAAACGCTGGCAATTCGATTCCAGCGCCGATACAAGCTCCGTGCACGTGTACCTCGATTCGGTCGTGAAGACTTGCCATCAAACTTCCGGCACTACGGGCAACACGAGAAACGTGAGCGAGACCCGCGTCGGTGGCTTCGCCAAATTCGTCGAGATCGCCGCCCGCACTGAAGCACGATCCTGCCCCTCGCAAAGTCGCTTTGTGGATTCCGGAATCGAACGAGAGCAAGGACAAGGCGGCGCATAAGGCATCCCGCATCTCAGCGCTATAGGCGTTTCGTTTCTCCGGTCGATTCAGTGTAAGCAACAGTTCGTTGTCGATACGTTCAACGGTCACCGCGGGTTCATCGCAAGTGGGTGAAGATTTGCGCGGTTCGCGTGAGCGGATCCAGCGCTGAAACTCGCTTCCGTGTTGTAAAGTTGAATAGGCTAGAGACTCGGCGACAAGCCGTTGCGGGATAGAGATGCTCTCGTTGTAACGGAGCAAGTGGACTAAGACTGCGGAGGCAATAGGATTGTTTGAAATCGCACGTTCAACCGCCTGGGCCTGCTCTCTATTTGGGACAACCACGTCTGCGAGTGGCGGCGGAATGGGGTCTTCGCTGATTGCAATGACGGGGCACGGGGGAAGATGTGGCGGAAGCGGGATGGTCCCATCTACTTCAACCAGCACGTAAGGATTGTCGCAAAACAGGGAAAATTCTTCCGCTGAGGCGGCCGAGTACAATCGAGCGCTAAGCTCAGACAGCAACATTGGCTCGTTCAAAGGTGCACCTTTGTCGATGGCAGAGAACGGTGATTATGCACAAACGGGGGCGCAGATCGGGTATACCACGATACGATCAGCACATGGGTCGAGTAGCCCGACGATAATTCGCGGGTATACATTGGCGGGATTGCGGAGTCGTTGATGTTGTTAATACGTAACGCCGAAGTCGAGGGTAGACGTGGTTTGGACGTCTTTTCCCACGACGGAAAAATCCGCGACATTGGACAAAATCTCGTGCACCCGGATGCTGAGACCGTTGAAGCGGATGGCGGCGTTTTATTACCTGGTTTGCACGATCATCATGTGCACCTATTTGCGCTCGCAGCGGCACGGCGCTCGGTTCCTTGTGGCCCTCCGGAAGTGGGCGATGATGAGATGTTGGCAACAGTCCTTCGAAATGCCGAAGATTCAACGGACGGCTGGATTCGGGGCGTTGGGTATCATGAATCCGTTGCCGGCATGCTCGACCGGCATACGCTCGATACCATGGTGCCGGAACGACCGATTCGTATCCAACACCGATCAGGGAAGATGTGGTTTATGAATTCATTAGCGCTTCAAGCGCTCGGTCTGAACGAGAGTAACGGTCAGTTATTCCGCAAAGATGCGTGGGTTCGCGAGCGCCTCGGCTCGGCAGGCGATCATTGGGTAGATGTTGCTGCCGCGTCCCGACTACTCGCTAGCTATGGCGTCACCGGAATCACGGACGCGACGGCTTCGAACGACGCTGACGTCGAACGCGACTGGTCGGATATCGACGTGAGTCAGTGGGTACGACTGATGGGGAACGAGGACCTGGGTCATGGTGCGTTGAAAATCATGCTCGACGACTATGCGCTACCCGAAATCGAAGAGTTTCAGCAACGCGTCCGTGCAGCCCACGAGCGCGGACGCCCAGTCGCCATACACTGCGTGACCCGCACGGAATTGGTGTATGCGCTATCCGCACTGACGGAGGTAGGTTCACTTTCGGGCGATCGGATCGAACACGCGTCGGTCGTGGATGAATCGACGCTGGACTTAATGCAACGAGTCGGTGTCTGCGTAGTCACTCAGCCTAACTTCTTGGTTGAACGCGGCGACCAGTATTTGAAAGACGTTGACGCACAACAACTCAAATTTCTTTATCGCGCAAAAAGTTTTCTTGACGTGGGAATTCCGCTTGGTGGTGGTACCGATGCACCGTTTGGAGGCGCCGATCCATGGGCTGCGATGCATGCAGCCGTTCACCGTGAAACCGCGTTGGGCGAGGTTATCGGTGAGCGAGAAAAACTATCACCGGAACAGGCGATCGGCATGTTCACCTCCTCGGCGGAGGCGCCGGGGGGTCCATCGCGACAGATCTCTCCGGGTCGAACGGCAGACCTTTGTTTACTCGCAAGGCCTTGGTCTGAAGCCCGTACCCGGCTTTCGAGCGACGATGTGGCGATGACTGTGATGGGGGGAACTGTTACCTATCGACGTTAATCGCGTCCCAGCGTAGACCCGGGGGGAAGCGTTTTTACCCTCCCTTGTTTGTTAATTCTGGAAAAACGGTTACGGATCGAGTGCGGCAAGCACTTCGTCGGTATGTTCACCCAGTTTGGGAGCGGGTCGATAGATCGACCATGGCGTTTTTTCGAACCGGTAAGGCGCTCCGGGGTACGTGATCGTGCGGTCAATGTCCTCGTGACGTACCGGAACGTGGAAACCGCGTTCCTTGAAGTGCTCATCCTCGAATGCTTCCTCGGGCGAGTTGACGGCACCGGCGGCAAGTCCGGCACGTTGACAACCGAGAAAGAAGTCTTGCGCCGAAACGCTTGACGCGATCAACTGCAGCGCCGCGCGACCGGCTCCGAAAATCGCCGTGATGGCATCGTCTTGACCGATAAGAGATAGATCAAACGGCCCCTGCCACTCGGCGCCCATTTCGAGAAAGACCGCTTCTGGAAGTTGCTGTTCGAGTCCGAGACTATTAAGCCAGTCGTATAAAGCCTCGAATTCATGGGGAAATCGGGGCGGAACGCCCGTATTTGCGTAGCGTCCGTCGGCACATAGTTGCTGGGTTTCGCCTGATGGACTAACGGACGCGTGGCGCCCGGTTTGTCGCTGTACGGTCTTTTGCGCCACGAGCCAGGAGTAGGTCGCGGCTTCGGTCGATACGTTGGAGGCTGCGGTCATGGACACATCGATGAACTGCCCCTCCCCTGATACACCGCGATAGAGTAGAGCGGTCAGGGCCGACAGGTAGGCAAAGTGAGCCGCTGTCTGATAACCCTGTAGTGGACCCCGAATCGGAGGGAGTGAGTGGTCGTCGTAACCGCAACTCCATGGTGGTCCAGATGTTGCCATGATGGTCAGGTCCGTCGCTGGTAGATCACTCCGTGGATCGTTTCGACCGTGGGTCGTTACCGCGATGTGGATAAGATCGGGTTTGATTTCGGACAAGGTGGGGTAATCGAGCTGCAATTTCGAGAGCCGATCGCGCGGTTCTGCTTCGATCAGCACATCTGTTGTTGCGATGAGCTTTCGAAAAGTCTCGGCACCGTCGGGGTCTTCTAGGTCCAGGGTGATGGCACGTTTGCTGCTGTGGTAGTGCCACCAGTAGAGGCTGCGGTCCGGACCCGGTTTGTTGTCGAGAAACGGTGGGTAGTCTCGACTTGGATCCCCGCCGGGTGGTTCAGCCAAAATCAGGTCAGCGCCCATGTCGGCCATCAATTTACCAGCGAATGCGATACGCTCATTAGCCAGTTCGACGATCCGCAAACCGCTAAGGGCTGTCATATGACCCCCTCGGAGGCGAGTTGAATGACCTCGTCCTCGTTATACCCGAGAACGCGGGTCAGTACGTCCATGGTGTGCTCGGAGAGACACGGCGCGCCGTGAGTCATCTCCCAGTCGGTTTTCGAGAAATGCACGGGTTGTCCGTCGACTCGGACCTCACCCATCTCGCGATGACGAACGGTCGGCCAGAGCCCAAACGATCCGGTTGCCGGGTCGCGATCGATTCGTTCTTCGGGTGTAAGGACGGCGGCTACAGGAACTCGGACGTTTTGGAGCGCGGTTTCGATCTCATATTTCGTTTGGTCTTCGGTCCAGCCGCGCAGGCGTTGATCAAGCGCGTCTTGATGGTTGAGCCGATCCTCGAGCGTGGCGAACGCTTTGTCTGTTAACCAGGGACGTTGAATAACGGAACAGAGCGAATCCCAATCCGATTCGTTACGGCACGCGATCGCCACCCATTCGTCGTTGCCGAGGGTGGGGTAAATACCGTGGGGTGCCATGGGCGGCCATTGGTTACGATTGGAATGCGGCGAACCTTCTCGCCGCATTGGATTTGCATTGATGGTCCAATCCAGCAGCGCGGGCCCGTGGAGAGTTAACGCCGATTCTGTACAAGCCAGATCGACCCACTGGCCCTCGCCCGTCTTTTGACGGTGCAATAAGGCCAACATGATAGCCATGGCCATGTAGTGGGCGCCGGTGTGATCCATAAATGAATAGCCCCAGCCGGCGGGCTCTAAACCGGGGAGTCCAGAGCTGAAAGTAAGACCCGAGACGGCCTGCACAATGGGGCCCCAGGTTCGAAAGTCGCTATAGGGTCCGACGTGTCCGAAGCCACAGTTGGACACGTAGACGATGTCCGGCTTGATGGCTTTGAGTTGTTCGTATCCAAAGCCCCATCTTTCGAGTACACCCTTGGCGAAGTTTTCGCTCACGACATCGGATACTCGAACGAGTTCAGCGAGAATTTCCTTTGCCTTTTCGTCGCGAAGATTAAGCGTAATACCGAGCTTGTCGGTGTTGTGATTATTGAATGCACCGCCAAGGTCAATGCCTCGCCGATCATCGATAAACGGCGCGGTGCCCCGGAGAATATCCCAACGGCCGTCGCGGACCGGATCTTCGATTCGGATGACCTCCGCGCCGAATGACGCTAACCATTTGGTTGCGCCGGCGCCCGCTAGCTGGCCGGTAAAGTCGCAGATCCGGAAGGAAGACAAAGCTCCCGGCATGGGGCGTTTCTCCTCTTTTAGGCGACGATGCCGGATTGGCGTAGTGCAGTAATTTCTTTTGTCTCGAGACCGAGCTCTTCGGCGAGGACGTCGTCGGTGTGCTCGCCTAGCAACGGCGCGCGTTCGATCTCCACTTCGGATTCAGAGAGTCGTGGTGCAAAACCGAGCAAAGGCACTTCCCCGTGACCGGGGTGATCGATGTGGTGAATGAATCCGCGCTCGACGAGATGAGGATCGCTATGCAATTCTTCTGTATCCAAGCATGCTGAGCAAGGTACGCCGGCATCACCGAGAATTTGCATCACATCGTGCTTGGTGCGTTCGCTCGTCCACGCAGTGAAGATGTCGTGCAATGCATCAGCATTTTCGCGCCGCTCTTCCAAGCCCGCGAAGCGTTCGTCGACGATAAGGTCTGAACGGTCGATCGCAACGCAAAGTTCGTCCCATTGCCCGGCGGTAATCGGCATGATGTAGACCCAGTCGTTCGGACCAAAAGGTTTGCACGGGTAGATGTTGACGGGTGGTAGTCCCTGAACGTTGCCATTACGGCGCGTCGCTTGGGAGCCCCACTTGGACCCGGTCGCGATGCGCGTACGCATGTAGTAGGTCATTGCCTCCTGCATCGAGATTTCTATTTCTTGTCCATTCCCCGAGCGGAGTTTTTGTATATAAGCGGCCAGAATAGCCATGCCGAGCTGGACCCCGGTCCCAGAATCGCCCGTTGTCGGGCCCGGTACCAGCGGCGCGCCGTTCGCTTCACCGGTAACCGAGAACGCACCGGCCGCCGCCTGCGCGATCATGTCGTAGCTCTTATAGTGCGAGTAGGGTCCTGACGTTCCGAATCCCTTGAGTCGAGCGTAAATAAGCGATGGGTGTACCGCTTTGAGCGTTTCGTAATCGACCTTGAGACGTTCTGCAACCCCGGGTCCATAGTTTTCGACGAACACGTCGAAGCGCGGAACTAATTGAAGCAGTAGATCGTGGCCTTCCGTTGAAGCGAGATTGAGTGCCATGCTCCGCTTGTTGGCATTCCAATTACAGAAATACGCGGAATAGTCTCGGTTCGGGCTTAAGCCGACCGCCCGGCCCGGATCACCGTCGCCTGGCGGTTCAATCTTGACGACCTCGGCACCGAGCCACGCCAGCGCTTGGGTGCACGACGTTCCGGCCTCGTACTGCGTCATGTCGAGAATGCGCATTCCTTCTAGAGCAGGCATCCAATTCCCTCGAGTTTTCCCAGAAAGACGCCTTAGTGAACACCCTGACGGTCGCGTGATCAACGACTGTCGCGGCATGAAGTCTTACAGAAGACTAATTCGGGTTCGTTTAAGCGATGTCGTTATTGACCCTTGAAGACTGGGCGTCTTTTTTCTCGAAAGGCGACCCGTCCTTCCGCTCCGTCCTCGGAGTCGCGGACGGAAAGTAACGACGTACGTGCCAGGGCTCCTGCTTCTGCTGGACTCTTGTTAAGGGTTTCTAACGAAAAGTTCTTTAACGTTTCGACAACCAGCGGTGCTGAGTCGACCAGAATGTTGGCGAGCTCGTTCGCTACCTCGAGTTCAGTCCCCGGCGGGACGACTCGGTTGACCATGCCCATTTCTTGTGCACGCTCTGCCGTCACGTCTTGCCCGAGCAACATGAATTCCATTGCGAATTTGTGCGGTATGCGAGCGACGGCACTTGCGATTAATCCGCCAGTAAAACCGACTTGCGCTTCGGGGTACTTAAAGACGGTCGTTTCCGACGCGACAACCAGATCGCACATCTGGACGATGACGTATGCACCGCCGATGCACCACCCGTGCACGGCAGCGATCACAGGTTTATCTAAGGCGACGCCAATGCTCGGGACGCCACGCCACAGTTCGCCAGGTGGATCTTTGATATCCGCACCGACGGAAAAGGCGCGATCACCCGCTGCATGCAGAATGGCGACGCGGTCGTCCGAATCGGCGAACCGTTGCCAAGATGCTTCCAATCCGTCGACGACCGCAGAATCCAACGCGTTCATACGATCGGTCCGATCGATCGTAACCGTTGCGATTCGGTTAGCGGACTCGTAATTGACGCTCACGACTCGTCAAGCCAGGCGTTAAAGGTTGCTGGGCGTTTCTCGTGGAAGGCGGTGACTCCTTCTCGAGAGTCCGGATGATGGTCCGAGATCGCGGTCTTTGCCGCAATTTCGTCAAGGGACTGTTCCCAGGACATTTCGGCCGCGTTGTAGATCGATCGCTTGAGCAACCGCATCGATACCTGGGGCCCGTTGGCGAGTTCGGTTGCGAGTTCGATGGTCTTCTGTTCGAGTTCGCTTGCCTCAACGACTTCGTGCACGAGTCCGAGCTCAAGGGCTTCTTCGGCCTCGACGATTTTTTTCCGCATGATGAAATCCATTGTCCGGGCCACACCCATGTGTTGGACGAGCAAGTACTGACCGCCCTCATCTGGCAGCAGTCCGAAACGAAGCGTTGCGCTGCCCATCCGCACACCCCGCGTCGCGATACGAAAATCGCACGCCAACGCCAGCGAGAACCCGGTTTGAATGGCGACACCGTTGATGGACGCGATGGTCAATTTATCGAGCTCGCGAATGGCGGTATTCACGCGCTGCGAAATGGTACGAAGACCGTTGTATGTCCCGAGGTGATTGTCGTGCCCGTGACCAATGGGCCGCATGAGAGGCTCGCCAGCGACTTTGGCATTTTGATACCCCTTCAGATCGTCGCCTGCACAAAAAGCCCGTCCGCTGCCGGTGAACACGACGACCCGCACAGCGTTGTCCATTTGGGCTTGGGTAATCACCTCCACCAAATCTCGCTTGATGGAAGCCGTCATGCCGTTGAGCCGTTCAGGGGTATTGAATTGAATCCAGGCAATCCCCGGATCCTTAAAAGACACCCCGAAGCCCTGAAAATCTCCAGTATCCATATATCCCTCCTATGATCGTGATTTCGTTATCGTAAACCAGTCGTAGCCTCTGGGTACGCGCGAGCCCAGCGTGGGTTAACGCTTTAACCCATGACCTGTGCCCAGGTCTCGAGATTTTGCACGCTGAGATAGCTGTTTCGGGCTTTAGTTTCCCCCATGGTGGCGTTGGGTACCTGGCTGTAGTTGTGTCCCGGTAGCAACAGGGTATCGTCAGGCAGCGATTTGAGTTTCTGCAGGCTGTGATACATGTCCTCAGAATTAGACCCAGGTAGATCAACGCGACCACATCCATCGATAAATAACGTATCGCCGGAGACAAGTGTGTTACGAACTCGAAAACACTGGGAGCCAGGCGTGTGGCCTGGTGTGTGTAAGAATTCAATTTGAACATTGCCGACGTCGAGGGTATCGCCCGAGTCCACCTTGACGAGATCGGAATCGGATAATGCGGTGACTTTTTTCATGCCGTCGGCTTCGTGTTTGTGCGCGTAGACTTTGACGGGTTTGTGTTCCATCAGCTCGGCTACACCGACGATGCTATGTCCGCCCATCCCTCCGCCCACGTGGTCGGGGTGGTAGTGAGTGGCAAGCGCGGCGGTGAGCGTGTAGTCCCGTTCTTCCAGATGTTTGATCAGGCCTTCGATATCCCAAGCTGGATCGACGATGGCGACTTCGCGGGTCGATCGTGAGCCGACGATATAAGTGAAATTAGCCATCGATCCGATCTCGATTTGCTCGATGATCAGTTCGCTCTCTTCGTTATCGGCTTCGGCCATGATTCCTCCGCCAGTTCATGAGTTTAAACCCCGTGCAATCGTTCCATTATAGTGTCTCATTGAAATACAAGAGTCGAAGCCCAGATAGGAGAATCGGTGAAGATCGGCATCCAACAAAACGCAGAGCCGAACGGGCGTTGATTCGATGTACTACACGTTCACCTCGAGCCCAATCGGACAATTGTTATTGGCGGGTTCGGCAGATGCACTGCGGGTCGTTGGATTTGCACACGGTAAAAAGGCACGGCGTGCAGAAACCGGCTGGGAACGATACGACGAACCGTTCAAGAAAACGGCGCGGCAATTGAACGAGTATTTTTCCGGTGATCGGCAGGAGTTTGAACTCGATCTCGCGCCGGATGGGACGACTTTCCAGGTGGAGGTGCTTGAAGCCCTACGTGGCATTCCTTATGGGGAAACGTGCACGTATGGCGATATTGCGGCCGCTGTGGGTCGACCCACAGCGGTTCGTGCCGTGGGTAATGCCAATGGACGAAACCCATTGCCGATAATCATTCCTTGCCACCGAGTCATTGGCAGTGACGGGGGCTTGACGGGTTTTGGAGGCGGTATAGAGGCTAAACGCTATCTGTTAGAGCTCGAGCAGCGGCATTGTGTGCCGTTCGCTTAATGCGAATTTGCTGCTGCACAAAGTACTATGGTGTGGTCAACGAAATCGCGCTTGGAACGTCGAGTTCCAGGGGCGATGTCTCCACAGAGCTTTGTCGTTTTGATGGGAGAGTCTAATGGAAGTTTCGAACGTGTTCGGCAGTCACGAACTTATGCGCTTCAATTACGCGGAAGCGTTAGCGAAAGGACTAACACAGGAAGCCGAATTCGACGCGGATGTGCTCGGAGCGATCGATCGTCATGGCTTTGTGGTCATCGAGGATGCCCTACCGGCATCGACGTGCGAACTGCTTCTTCAGGAAATGCGGCCATACATCGACGCGACTCCACACGGTCTCCATGGGTTAGGTGGAACGCGCCGCGTGGGCGCGTTGGTTGCTCGTTCTTCAGCAAGCCATCAAATGATTTCGCATCCGGGGATATTGCGTCTCGTCGATTCGATTCTCGCGGAGCAGCAGCTAAACGGTGACGCAGTCAAGATTGGTGGGAAGGAGGGAAAGGGTCGAAAAGATTTTCGTTACCCGTGGCAACTACATTTGACACAAATCATTGACGTGGGTCCGGGTGGAGGAACAGAAGAAATGCCGCATGGTCTTCGTCTTCACCGCGCGAACGGCATGTGGTTGCATGACTTTCAAGCAGCTGGTCTCGATTTACAGGTCGAGGTTATGTGGGCGCTTTCGGATTTCACGGAAGCCAATGGAGCAACTCATGTAGTTTTGGGTAGCCATCGAGATGAGCCTCG